>Ga0208598_1000042_pt1 | contig 50945 bp, 36 predicted proteins | sample LakMenEpi22Jun12_FD_150726 | JGI IMG/M metagenome (GOLD analysis project Ga0208598, IMG submission 150726) | Freshwater microbial communities from Lake Mendota, WI - 22JUN2012 deep hole epilimnion (SPAdes) | ecosystem: Environmental > Aquatic > Freshwater > Lake > Epilimnion/Euphotic zone ... | reverse complement strand
ATTTTTATTATTTGGATTAACTCAAAAAGTGTCACGAAAACAACGTAGTTGATTTATCAATTTTCCCGGCCAGGTTCCGTGCCAGGTTTTAACGAAAAATGGGTTAAAAGAGGTGAAATATGAGAAATATAAATCTATTTCATTCTTGTATCCTATTGATTATCAATAAAAGAAAAGGTGTGGAATACCACCAGAAATCCTCATAATAGCCTCCCTTATTTTTGCTTTATGCAAACAACCTTTTTGCAACTAGCCCAAACGTATTCAGCTGATATGATCGGTTGGAGACGCCACCTGCACGCACATCCCGAGCTGAGCTACCAGGAGTTTGAAACAGCGGCCTTTGTTCAAGAAAAGTTACATCAACTTGGTATTGCCAGCAGCAAAATGGCCAACACCGGTGTAATTGGATGCATTGAAGGAAAAAATCCCGATAAAAAAACCATAGCGCTTAGGGCAGACATGGATGCTCTTCCCATACAAGAAGAGAACGACCTTCCTTTTCGCTCGGTAAAAGAAGGCATCATGCATGCATGCGGTCACGATGTGCATACAAGTTGTTTACTGGGTGCAGCTCGTATTCTGCAAGAGACCAGATCGCAGTGGGAAGGAACCGTCAAACTTATCTTTCAGCCGGGAGAAGAAAAAAATCCGGGAGGCGCCTCCCTTCTTATTAAAGAGGGCGTACTGACCGATCCCGCGCCACAGGCCATCGTAGCATTGCACGTAAGCACTACGCTCGAGACCGGAACCTTTTCTTTTCGTTCCGGAAAAGTAATGGCCAGCGCCGATGAGATCTATATTACCATCAAGGGTAAGGGAGGACATGCGGCCTCGCCTCATCTGACAATAGACCCGATACTGATCAGCGCTCAGCTCATATCGGCATTGCAACAATTGATCAGTCGACATAATGACCCGTTCAACCCAACCGTATTGTCCATTACCTCCATACAAGGGGGAACGACCACCAACGTAATTCCCGACCAGGTAAAACTGATGGGTACGTTTCGAGCCATGAACGAAGCATGGCGATTTAAGGCGCATCAATTGATTCGAGAACTTACCGAGCAACTGGTCACATCGATGGGCGGCGAAGCCTTACTGCACATCGACATCGGTTATCCTTGTGTGCATAACGATGAGAAACTACATGCACAAGTCGTTCCGCTGGCCGCAGCACTAGTGGGAGATCAAAAAATCAGTGAGACCGAACTACGAATGGGTGCCGAGGACTTTGGCTACTATGCACAGCAGCTACCGGCCTGTTTTTTTAGACTGGGCATATTGAATCGCTCTCTTGGCAACACGCATGGTGTGCATACCGCTCGCTTTATGGTAGACGAAGCGGCCATTGCCCATGGTGCCGCCATGATGGCCTGGCTGGGCGCACGTCTTACACCCTGATGCGCCGTACCCCTTACGCATGGCCGTACCCCTTATTTTGTCGTACCTTGCAAGTCATTTCAGCCGTATGGTAATGAAGTAACTCAACCTCTATTTATGCAGCACGACCTACGAAAACAACAGGCTCTTGAGTATCACGCAAAAGGACGACCCGGAAAAATAGAAGTGGTACCCACCAAAGAGGCAAAAACACAACGAGACTTATCACTGGCCTATTCTCCCGGCGTAGCCGAGCCTTGTTTAGAAATAGCCGCCAATAAAGAAAATGTATATAAATACACGGCCAAGGGAAATCTGGTGGCTGTGATCAGCAATGGAACTGCGGTGCTGGGACTGGGCGATATTGGCCCCGAGGCCGGCAAACCGGTAATGGAGGGAAAGGGCGTACTCTTTAAGATCTTTGCCGATATCGACGTCTTTGACATTGAGATCAACGAGCAAGATCCAGAGAAATTCGTAGCCATCGTTAAAGCCCTCGAACCCACCTTTGGTGGGATCAATCTAGAAGACATCAAGGCCCCGGAATGTTTTTACATAGAGAAACGACTAAAAGAAGAACTCAGCATTCCGCTGATGCACGACGATCAGCACGGCACAGCGATCATTAGTGCGGCCGCGTTGCTCAACGCATGCGAGTTGCAGAAAAAAAGAATCGAGAAACTACGCTTTGTAGTGAGTGGTGCCGGTGCGGCGGCAGTAGCCTGCATGAAGTTGTACGTGGCGCTGGGAGCACGCAAAGAAAATTTCTGGGTGTACGACAGCAAAGGGCTGGTGCACGAGAGCAGAACCGATCTGGACGAACTAAAAAAAGAGTTCGTTGCCAAAGGAAAGAATCTGACACTGGCCGAAGCCATGAAAGATGCCGATGTATTTATCGGGCTTAGCAAGGGCGATATTCTCTCTAAGGAGATGATCAAAAGCATGGCCAAGAACCCCATCGTGTTTGCCATGGCCAATCCGGACCCAGAGATCAGTTGGGAAGATGCCACCGAAGCCAGAAAAGATATCATTATGGCAACCGGAAGAAGCGACTATCCCAATCAAGTCAACAATGTACTGGGCTTTCCCTATATATTCAGAGGCGCACTCGATGTAAGAGCCAAACAGATCAACGAAGCGATGAAGCTGGCCGCAGTAAAAGCGCTTGCCGAACTGACCAAGACCGCCGTTCCTGATATCGTGAACATGGCTTACAACGAAAGCACCATCAGCTTTGGCCCCAACTATATTATTCCAAAACCACTCGATCCGCGCCTGCTCGCCACCGTGGCTCCGGCCGTAGCAAAAGCGGCGATGGAAAGTGGCGTGGCACAGTACCCCATTAAAGACTGGGACCAGTACACCACAGAATTGAACAAGCGCCTGGGACTTGACAACCAGGTAATGCGTGCCATCGGAAACAAAGCCAGAAGAGATCCCAAACGAATTGTTTTTGCCGAGGCCGACAATATAAAAATTCTGAAAGCGGCACAGCTGGTCTTCGACGAAGGGATCGGATTTCCGATCTTGCTTGGCAACGAAGAAAAGATCAAAGCCATCGCTGCCGAAAATGGAATAGACCTGGAAGGGTTGCCTGTATTCGATCCGCGCAGTGATGCACTCGAAGAAAAAAGAAATCACTACGGAGATCTGTTCTTGGCCAAGCGCAGCCGCAAGGGCTTCAATGTGCATGAGTCAAGAAAAATCATGAAAGACCGAAACCATTTTGGATGCATGATGGTAGAATGTGGCGAAGCCGATGCCATGATCTCGGGACTCACCAAAAATTATCCCGATACCATTCGGCCGGCCATTCAGGTGATCGGTATGGAAGAAGGGGTCAGCAAGATCGCCGGAATGTACATGATGCTGACCAAGAAAGGGCCCCTGTTTCTGGCAGACACCACTGTCAATTTTAATCCTACTGCCGAAGAGCTGGCTGAAATTACCCTACTGGCCGCCAAAGAGGTCAGACAGTTCAACATCATCCCGCGCATTGCTATGCTCAGCTATTCAAACTTTGGCAGCAGCGATTCGCCCGAGGCAAAAATGGTGGCCCGCGCACGTGCCATTGTAAAAGAAAAGAATCCTTCGTTGATCGTGGAGGGAGAAATGCAGGCCAGCGTGGCTTTCAACAAAGAATTGATGCAAGAGAATTATCCCTTTTGCGAACTAGCAGACAAAGATGTCAATGTACTGATCTTCCCCAATCTGGCTGCGGGCAATATCGCCTACAACCTCATGAAAGAACTGGACACGGCCGATGCGGTAGGGCCGATCTTGCTGGGACTGAAAAAACCGGTACATATCTTACAACTAGGCAGCTCCATTCGCAGCATCCTTAACATGGCCGTTATAGCGGTGGTAGATGCGCAACAAAAATCAAAGACACAGACACCTACCCAAGAGATCGTAAGACAATCCCGTTGGTGGAAGCGTTTTCGTAAAGAAAAAAATGCGTAACAAGCATGAGTCTGCTCAGTGACATAGGACGGTTTTTGCTCATGCTTAAAGGCATGTTCAAACGCCCCGAAAAAGCCAGTATGTACTGGAAAGAGCTGATCCACCAGTGCATGGAGATCGGATTTGGATCGCTGGGCATCGTGGCCATCATTTCTGTTTTTATCGGAGCGGTCTCTACCATACAAACGGCTTACCAATTGGTCAGTCCGCTGATACCGCTGACCACCATTGCGCAGATCGTACGCGATACGGTCATTTTGGAGTTTGCCCCTACCCTTGTGTGTATCGTACTGGCCGGTGTGGCCGGAAGCCGCATTGCCAGCGAGCTGGGCAACATGCGAGTCAGTGAACAGATCGATGCGCTTGAAATAATGGGTATCAACACCCGAACCTATCTGATCTTACCAAAAATTGCGGCTGCCATGCTGATGATCCCGCTGCTCGTGATCATCGCAATGGCTCTTGGCATATGGGGCGGAAGGTTGGCCGGTACGGCCGCAGGTATCATATCTCCAAACATGTTCGATAAGGGACTAGCCGACGACTTTTTACCTTACAATGTATTTTTTGCCCTGGTAAAAGGCTATGTTTTTTCATTTATCATTTCGAGTATTCCTGCCTACTTCGGCTACCATGTTCGAGGAGGCGCGCTCGAAATTGGACGGGCCAGCACCAAAGCAGTGGTGGTAAGTTGCGTATTGATTTTATTTGCCGACTATATCTTATCGGCCCTATTACTCTGAGTAACCCATGATCGAAGTAAAGAACATACAAAAGAAATTTGGCGATAAGGTCGTTATCGAAAAGGTGAGCGCCCAAATGAAACCGGGTCAATGCAACCTGATCATTGGTGCCAGCGGCAGCGGTAAAACGGTACTGATGAAATGCATGGTAGGATTGCTTACGCCCGACCAAGGCGAGATCACGTACCAAGGAGAGAACTTCTTTGCAATGGACCATGAGCAACGCACCAACATCCGAAAAGAGATTGGAATGCTCTTTCAGGGATCGGCACTTTTTGATTCACTCACCGTAGAGCAGAACATCTTGTTTCCACTAGATATGTTCACGACAGACTCCTCCTCTCAAAAATTAAAGCGGGTCAACGAAGCACTCGAACGAGTCAATCTAAAGGACGTAAACCGAAAATTTCCGGCCGAACTAAGCGGGGGTATGAAAAAGCGAGTAGCCCTGGCTCGGGCTGTGGTGCTGAATCCAAAATATCTTTTTTGCGACGAACCCAACTCGGGTCTGGATCCGCAAACCTCACTGGTCATCGACAAGTTGATCAAAGACCTGACCGTTGAATTCAATATCACCACCGTGGTCAATACGCACGACATGAACAGTGTAATGGAAACGGGCGATTACATCATGTACATGTACCAGGGGAAAAAAGAATGGGAAGGCACCCGCAAGGATATCATTTTTAGCAAGAATCAACTACTGAACGATTTTATTTTTGCCTCCGAGTTCTTAAAAGACGCCAAGGACATGCGCATGCTCGAAGAGGCCGGAAAAATCCCCAACGTTCGTAACATGGACGATATGACCCGACCTTGATAGCCACAAATCCCTACCTTTGCGGCAACTTTTAAGCAGCTTGCTATGAGTATCCTTATCAATAAGAATTCCAAAGTACTGGTGCAGGGATTTACTGGCACCGAAGGCAGTTTTCATGCTACCCAAATGATCGAGTATGGCACCCAACTGGTCGGTGGCGTAACCCCCGGAAAAGGCGGCACCACCCATTTGGATCGCCCAGTATTTAACACCGTGGCCGATGCGGTTAAAGCGACCGGGGCCGATGTCAGTATTATTTTTGTACCTCCCGCCTTTGCTGCCGATGCCATCATGGAAGCTGCCGAAGCCGGGATCGGACTAGTGGTTTGCATTACCGAGGGCATTCCCGTTCAAGATATGGTGCGCGTAAAAAATTACCTGCTGGGCAAGCCCACTCGTCTGGTGGGCCCCAATTGTCCTGGCGTTATTACAGCCGGAGAATGCAAGGTGGGTATTATGCCCGGCTTTGTTTTTGTAAAGGGAAGAATCGGCATCGTCTCTAAATCCGGTACCCTCACCTATGAGGCGGCCGATCAGGTAGCCAAAGCCGGATTGGGCATTTCTACCGCTGTGGGAATTGGCGGTGATCCCATTATTGGCACCACCACCAAAGAAGCCGTAGAGCTCTTTATGCAAGACCCCAATACCGATGCCATCGTAATGATCGGAGAGATCGGAGGAGGCATGGAAGCAGAGGCAGCCAATTGGATAAAAGCGAACGGCAACAAAAAGCCCGTGGTAGGATTCATCGCAGGGCAAACAGCACCTCCCGGAAGAAGAATGGGCCATGCCGGCGCTATCGTGGGTGGAGCCGACGATACGGCCGCTGCAAAAATGAAGATCATGAGCGACTGCGGCATTCATGTGGTGAGCAGTCCGGCCGACATAGGAAAAAAGATGGCCGAGGTCTTAAAAAAGTAAATGCGTAAGCTGCTGCTATTGGTGTTTGGGACATTGGGAGTGCTTGGCTCTACTGCCCTTGCACAGTCATCCATTCAGGCCAAGGCTGAACTTCCTTTTTTCTTTTATCAAGGCGACCAGCCAAAACTGCAATTCGTACTGCACAACACAAGCTCGCAAGAAAAAACAGGCAATCTGCAGCTGGAGCTTTTTGATGCGGCAAAAAAGCAACCCGTAGACGGCTGGTTTTACAATCAATTGGCAAATCAATATTTTACCCTCGAAGCGGGAGAGCGTACTGTCGTTCGCTTTCCTGTAACTATCCCCCATATATTTACCGGAAGCGTAGACTGGCAACTGACAGTTCGTATCGATAGTACGCAGCAGCTACTGCGAGGCAATTTTAATGTCCGCAACGCCGAACAACAAGAAGCCGGTGGTCAGGATTATACCAACACAATGAAAGGGAACATTTGGCTGATTAGTGTACAAAAAAAATCAGCGAAGCCAGCGGTCGAAACCCCCATCACTCCCTTTAGCACACAACCGATCGGCCAGCCGGTTGTACTTCGTTTTACCATTGTCATTGACAAAAAAACAGATAGCTGCAGGGTGCTGCTTCCTGTTTCGGCCGGGTTACAATCAAGCGACAACAGCGTATCTATCAAAAAAGGAAAGCCAAGATCGATCATACAAAAACCCAAGTCGGATACTGCCATCAGCATGACGCTTTATGGGCTCGCACCAGGCGTGTACCAATGGGACTACCCGTTCACCGCCCGCTATCCCGGTGAGTTTTTGGTGCCGGCCTGCCGCCTGTTTCTTTTTAATGCTACCCGTCGCGAGTTTCGTACAGGGACCAGTAGCATCTTGATCGACTAATACCCCAAGCTTCTTCCTTTACCTTTGCCTGATGAAAACCGAATTTCTGCTCGTGGGTCAGGGACTTTGCGGTACCTGGCTTAGTTATTTTTTAGAGCAGGAAAAAAGAGACTTTTTGGTGCTCGATCCGGGTAATCTTCCAAGCGCCTCTCGGCAAGCCGGAGGCCTGGTCAATCCGGTGACCGGAAGAAGATTGGTTACCACCTGGCTAATCGAAGAGCTCATGCCCTTTGCGCTCGCTCACTATACACAACTGGGCCAACAACTACATACTGAACTTATCGAAGAGCGCAGCATCGTACAATTTTTTTTGCATCCCGATACAAGGTCCATCTTTCAAGAGCGCGCCACACAAGCAGAGGCCTACTTGCAAATGCCTGCCGATATACCAGCCGGAGCAGATGCCTTTTTGGCGCCCGAAGGCTATGGCATCATTAAAAAAAGTTACCAGATACGACTCAAGCAACTGCTTTCGGGCTATAAAAACCATCTGTTACAGAAGGGGCGCCTGATCGAGAAGAAATTTACCGCCAACGGCCTGGAGCAAACACTGAACGGACTTCGATTTGAGGGCATTGAATGCGATCATCTTCTTTTTTGTGATGGCGTCGGGGCACACGACAACCCCTTCTTTGACCACTTACCCTTTGCACCGGTCAAGGGTGAGGCCCTGATCGTAGCGATCCCCGGACTACCAGCTTCGCATGTGTTCAAAGGGCCACTGACCCTGGTTCCCCTATCCACTCCAGGGCATTGGTGGGTGGGATCAAGTTATGAGTGGAGTTTTACCGATCCGCACCCAAGTGATAATTTTCGGAGGGCCACATCACAAACCCTACGAGACTGGCTACAACTACCCTTTACCATCGTCGATCACTGGGCAGCGATTAGACCGGGTTCAAAGGAGAGAAGACCTTTTGTAGGAATGCTCGATGCGCATCCCAACATAGGGCTACTGGGTGGTATGGGAACCAAGGGCTGCTCACTGGCCCCTTATTTTGCGCAACAGTTGGTGCAGCACCTCCTGCACCAACAGCCTATTCATCCCGAGGCGAGCCTCTCTCGATTTGCGAGAAATTGAGCGCATTTTTTCACAACTTTCTTACCTTTCGGTCGCTATGACGAACAACCTGCAGGAGCCCCCCGAATCCCTTTACTCGATACCGGCCAAGTATCGAAGAATGGAGAACCTACACATTGTTTTTTGGATCATCAAAGACCTGAGCTGGTGTATGGGTTGGACCATAATGGGCATCGGAATGATCGTTCCCACTTTGTTTGTATCCATTTTCATTGCCTGGAGAACGCGTGGCATTGCCTCCGAGCTGGCGCACAACCTCGCCGTTACGTTTTGGATCTGCGCCAACAGTACCTGGATGATCATGGAGTTCATTAAACGAGACAAAGAGATTTTTTTTGATATCATGACCGGAAAGCAACTTTCAATGATCCCCTTTACATTGGGCTCATTGATCTTGATACACTACTATTTAATTCAGCGCCCTCAAGAAATAAGACAGAAAAGAACCCCTACACTTTGATCATTGGCATAAGCACGACATCATGTACAGAACGAATACCTGTGGAGAATTACGCATAAGCGATAAAGGCAAGCAAGTGCAACTGGCCGGATGGGTGCAAACCATTCGCAAATACGGCTCGATCACCTTTGTGGACCTGCGCGACCGCTATGGCATTACGCAACTACTCTTTGGCGAGAACGTCAATGCCCAACTAGAGGCCGCTCCTCTCGGTAGAGAGTTTGTACTGCAAGTAACAGGAGTAGTGATAGAGCGCAGCAATAAAAATTTGCAATTGCCCACCGGAGAGATCGAGATCGATGTGGCCTCTTTTGCCATATTAAACCGGGCCGCTGTTCCACCCTTTACTATTCAGGACGACACCGACGGAGGTGATGACTTGCGGATGAAATATCGCTTTTTGGACCTGAGAAGACCTGCCGTTCGCCGCAACCTCGAACTGCGTTATGCCGTAAACCGGGCGGCTCGCACCTATTTGCACCAGCAGCAGTTCATGGACATTGAAACACCCTTTCTGATCAAGTCGACTCCCGAGGGTGCGCGTGATTTTGTAGTGCCTTCTCGTATGAATCCCGGACAGTTCTATGCGCTGCCACAATCACCGCAAACATTCAAACAACTGCTTATGGTGAGTGGCTATGATCGCTACTACCAGATCGTAAAATGTTTTCGCGACGAAGACCTCAGAGCCGACCGGCAACCCGAGTTTACCCAGATCGATTGTGAGATGTCGTTCGTGGAGCAAGAAGACATCCTCAACATGTTCGAGGGAATGATCCGCTCCATTTTCAAAGAGGTCAAACAGATCGACTATAACGAACCTATTGCCCGTCTTAGCTGGGAAGAGGCCATGTGGACCTATGGAAACGATAAGCCCGACATACGCTATGCGATGCCCCTGCTGAATCTAAAAAAACCAGATACGGTCTTTGCGGAAAGAGCCGATCACCGCTTCTTAATAGAGGGCGCTGGCTTTAAGGTATTTGATGAGGCGGAAACCGTATTGGCCATTGCCGTGCCCGGTGCCGCGGAATACTCGCGCAAACAGACCGATGAACTGACCGAATGGGTACAACGACCCCAGATCGGGATGAAGGGTTTGGCCTTTATCAAGTATCTGGCAGACGGAACATGCAAGAGCAGTATCGATAAATTTTATGCCCCCGAAAAACTGTTAGCGATTGCCAAGGCAGCTGCCGCTCACCCCGGCGACCTGATCTTGTTGCTGGCCGGCAAAGAAGAGCGTACCCGAAAGGCCATGAGCGAACTGCGGCTCGAGCTCGGACAGCGTCTTGGCCTGCGTAAACCCGACGAATTTAAATTATGCTGGGTGCTAGACTTTCCCCTTTTTGAATACGACGAAGAGGGTAACCGCTGGGTGGCCCGTCATCATCCCTTTACCTCTCCCAAACCCGATCAGATACAAACGATGATCGGCAACAGTCCGGTCATCGCCGATGCTGCTAATTACCTCAGCCATCCCTATGCTCGCATCAAAGCCAATGCATACGACATGGTGCTCAACGGAAACGAAATTGGAGGTGGCTCCATTCGTATTCATCAACGTGAGTTACAAGAAAAAATGTTCGCCGCACTGGGCATGAACGAAGAAGAACAACAGCACAAGTTTGGGTTCTTGTTAGGTGCTTTCGAGTACGGTGCTCCACCACACGGAGGTATCGCCTTTGGTTTTGACAGACTTTGCGCCATTTTGGGAGGCAGTGAAAGTATACGTGACTTTATTGCCTTTCCTAAGAACAATGCAGGACGCGATGTAATGCTCGATGCACCCGCATCGATCGATGAAAAGCAATTCGAAGAATTGCAGATCAGACTTCAGCTAAAAAAGGAGTAACCTTATCCTCTTAACAGTTGATCGAGTACCCGACTTACTTTTTCTGCAGTGGGAAGCATTGCTTTTTCCAGCTCCATGTTCATGGGAACGGCCGGTAAATTCAATGCGCCTAAGACTTCTACGGGTTGATCAAGTGAGGTAAAACAATTTTTGCCAATTCGGCCTGCCAGTGCCTCGGCAAATGAATTAAGCTGCTGCTCTTCGGTAAGCACCAAACATTTTCCATGGGCCCGCACCCTTTCGTAGACTAACTCTTCATCGAGTGGAAAAAGGGTTCGCAGATCAACGATCTCTATTTTACCGGGCAACGAACGACTGGCCTCTTTGGCCCAATACACTCCCATTCCATAGGTAATCACGACCGCAGACTCGCCGGATTGCATGTGATGCTCTTTGGCGCTTTGTACGATGCATCCTTTACCAAGCGGAACTATATAATCCGCATCGGGCTCGGGTGTGCGGGCCTCTTCAGTTCCGGGCACTTTACTCCAGTACAATCCTTTGTGCTCAAGCATGACCACAGGATTGGGATCATAGTACGCCGCTTTCATTAGCCCCTTCATATCGGCTGCAGTAGAAGGATAGACCACTTTGATCCCTTTAATGGAGAGCAGCGTGGTCTCTACCGACCCACTGTGATAAGGCCCTCCACCTCCATAGGCGCCGGTAGGAACGCGCAAGATCATAGAGACCGGAAACTTTCCATTGCTTAAATAACAGCTCTTTGAAAGTTCAGTAACAAGTTGATTGAATCCCGGATAAATGTAATCGGCAAACTGCACCTCAACGATGGGTCGCAGGCCGGCAGCCGACATACCAGCGGTCGATCCAACCACATAGGCTTCTTGTATGGCCGTGTTGAATACACGGTGCTCTCCAAAGAGATCGGCCAAGGTAGCGGCCTCCCTAAAAACACCACCCAGTCGTTTGCCAACATCCTGACCGTAAAGCAGTGCCTCAGGATGCTTTTGCATGATCTCCTTTATCGCAAACAAGGCAGCATCAACCATCATGATCTTTGCTGCACCCGCAGGGGCCCGCTCCCCCTTTTCTTCGGCCACCGGTGTGGGGGCAAACACATGGTCGCTCACTTTTTCTATAGCGGGTTCGGGTGCTGCCACCGCCTTTGCAAAATCATCGGCCACTCGTTTCGAGGCCCGCTCTTCTATTGAGATCAATTCTTCTTCGGAGATACCTGCTGCCTGCAGACGGACCCGCAATTTCGGACGAGGGTCATGCCGCAAGTGAGAGGCCAGTTCGGCTTCGTCTCTATAGAATTCACGCCGTACGCCACTGGTATGATGGCCCAACAGCGGCACCTGCGCATGCACCAAGAAAGGCTTGCGCGTTTGACGCACCGTTGTGACCACTTCTTTCATTACATTGAATGACGCTTCAAAATCGGATCCATCCACCTGCACTCTTCCCATGCCTTTGAATCCGGCCGCATACTCAAATGCATTCATGGCCCTTGCCTCAGCGGCCGTTACGCTGATGCCCCAGTTATTGTCTTGCACCAGATAGATGATAGGGAGTTGCTTGAGCACGGCAAACTGAAACGCTTCGCTCACCTCGCCTTCTGTTACACTGGCATCTCCCATAGAGCAAATAACAATGGGTGGTGTGGCTGCATTCATAAAGCCGGGCACGCCCACACCGGGAGGCTGCGAACCCTTTAACAAGGTCTCCCAATATTGTATCGCCTGCGCAAGGCCAGTGGTAGGGATGACCTGCATACCCGTAGCGCTGGACTGATGGATGATAAGCGGCTTTCCTTTTCCTTGGTAGCTGGGGTGCGAGTAGTACTCCCTGCCTCCTGAGAAGGCATCATCTGCCTTGGCCAGCAGTTGCAGCATCAATTCATAAGGGGTAAATCCAATCCCCAGCAATAAACTCTCGTCACGATAGTAAGGACTTACAAAATCGTGTGACTGCAGACTAAACGCTGCAGCCAATTGGATCGCCTCATGCCCCCTGGAGGTGGAATGTACATACTTGCAAACATTGCGGTTCGCCTCATAGATCGCGGCCATGGAATGAGCCTGACACATTAACTCGTACGCCTGAAGCAGAGAGGAAGATGAATGCATGGTGTAGTCTACTACTGTATATTTAATTCAAAAGCAGAATCGTCTTCGACAAAACCCTCCAACACATCGCCCGGCTCGACAGGCCCCACCCCTGCGGGCGTACCGGTAAAGACCAGATCGCCGGGTTCAAGCGTAAAATACTCACTGATATGAGAAAGCAAGGTATCGAAGTCAAAGATCATTTGCGAGGTACTGGCCTGTTGTACGATAGATTTATTCTTATAGAGACAGAAATTTATATCGCGCTTATTGACAAATTGATCGGCCTTCATCCACTCGCCCACCACGGCGGCGCCATCGAAGGCCTTCGCCTTTTCCCAAGGTAGTCCCTTGTCCTTTAGTTTTTGCTGCAGATCGCGCGCGGTAAAATCAATACCGGCCGTTATGGCATCGTAATAATTGATGCCCTGACCGGCAGCGATACGAGAGGCCCTGGCGGAAATGCGCAACACCAGCTCGCACTCATAGTGGATCTCGTGGGCAAAGGCAGGGATGGAAAAGGCCGCTCCCTCTTTCAGCAATGCGGTGGAAGGCTTTATGAAAATGACCGGATCAGTGGGCACTTCATTACCTAACTCACGGGCATGGGCTACATAGTTTCTTCCTACACAAACGATCTTCATAGAGGATATTTCAGGTAAAACTTTTTTGATTGAATTGGTTCATGGCCACATCGAGGCCTTGCGTGGCCACCACTTCGATGGCATCCACGCATTGCATAATCTTATTTGAGACCTGCTTCTCTTCGGTACTTTTCCACTTGGATAATACAAAGTCTGCCTGCTTACCCTTTGGAAAGTCATTGCCGATACCAAATCGAAGTTTGGCATATTGTACGGTACCCAGTGACTCCTGTATACTTTTTAATCCATTGTGTCCGGCATCGCTGCCACCGGGCTTGAGTCTGATCTTGTCGAGTGGAAGGGCCAGATCATCGACGATCACCAATAGCGAGGCGATATCGGCTTTTTCTTTGTCCATCCAGTACTTGACCGCCTTACCGCTCAGATTCATGTAGGTGGTGGGGCAGATGCAAACAAATTGCTTGCCCTTCCATTTTACATCGGCAACATAAGCCAAACGATCGACCCGAAACTGCCCCTGGTGACGCTGCACGAATGCATTCACCACATCGAATCCGATGTTGTGTCGGGTGTGCGCATATTCATCACCCACGTTTCCTAATCCTACCAGTAGTATTTTCATGATGATACGAGGCTCAAATATCGTTCTTCCCCAATAAAAAACCCGCATCGAAAAATGCGGGTTTTACAGAAGTAATGTTCCGTTGTATTATTTTTTGGCAGCCGCGGCAGAAGCAGCAGGAGCCGCAGCGGCAGGGGCCGCACCGGCAGCAGGGGCAGCCGCTTCTTCTTGCTTCAACTGGCGGGTAAGCACCACAGAGGCGATGGGAATACGAGGAGAGTTCAAGATCTCGTATTCGGCGATCTTGACGTCTTCTACACGGATATTGCCATTTAGATCGAGGTTATCGATATTGACCTCGATCTGCTCACGCAGGTGCTTGGGATAGGTCTTTACCTTGAGTGATTTCATTTTGGTAACCAGCTTTCCTCCGTCCTTTACGCCCTTTGACGTACCAACGAATTTGAGCGGAATGTTAGCGATCACTTTTTTGTCCTCTACCAGTTCGAGCAGATCAACGTGGGTAAGATGATCGTTTACCTTGTCGAACTGCAGATCCTTGAGAATGGTCTTGTACGTCTTGCCGTCGATCTTTACTTCGGCAAACTGGAAACTTGGTGTGTACACTAAATTTTTGAAAGCCGCAGCAGGAGCATAGAAATTGACCTCCTGCGCACCCCCGTAAATTACACCAGGTACCATGTCCTGAGAGCGGAGTTGACGGGTGGCTGATTTGCCAAATCCGGTCCTCAGTTGTCCTTCGATTGTAATTGTGTTCATGCTATTTTGTTTTATTGGTTCACTTGTTCTTCAGCTGCGAGTGAACAAAGAGACTGGTGATACTCTTGTTCTCAAAAGCGTTTCGGATGGCTACCGCAAAGAGTTCGGCCACGCTCAACACTTTTATTTTTCCACCCACTGCCTTTACCGGGATCGTGTCACAAACCACGAGTTCTTCGAGCACACTGTTTTCGATATTCTCGTAGGCCTTACCACTCAGCACCGGATGCGTAATCAGGGCTCTCACGGAGCGAGCTCCCTTTTCTTTTAGCAATCCTGCGCTTTTGGCGAGGGTTCCGCCCGTATCACAGATGTCATCGATTAACAAGACATCGCGATCCGTAACATCCCCGATAACTACCATGCTGGCTATTTCGTTGGCCCGCTTCCGGTGTTTGTCGCAGATCACCATCTCGGCATTAAAGTAGCTGGCGATCTCCCTGATCCGGTTGGTAGCTCCCACGTCGGGGGCCGCAAAGGTAAGATTTTCCAGCTTTAAACTCTCTATGTAAGGGATAAATACAGCATGACTGTCGAGGTGGTCCACCGGGATATCGAAATACCCCTGAATCTGGGGGGCATGCAGGTCCATGGTGATGACCCTGTCGGCTCCAGCAGCCACTAACATATTGGCTACCAGCTTACTACCTATCGCCACCCTGGGCTTGTCCTTTCTGTCTTGGCGGGCATATCCATAATACGGCATCACCGCGATGACCTTGTAGGCCGAGGCTCTACGCGCGGCATCGATCATAAGAAGCAGCTCCATGAGATTGTCGGTGGGAGCGTAGGTGCTCTGCACCAAAAACACGTAATCGCCCCTTACGCTTTCCAGAAAAACAGGGCAAATTTCCCCGTCGCTGAATCGCTGGATGTTGACCCTTCCGAGTTGGGTACCGTAGCGTTTACAGATTTGTTCGGCCAGCTGCTGAGAGCCGGTTCCGGCAAAGATTTTAGCGTGTTGCATAGCAGAGGATATACTGTTGGTGCGAAGATATTAATCCAAATAGACAATACCGATGGCCACCATAAATAAATCTCCCCTTGCTAACTGCCCTTTAAAAACCTATACTTATACTATGATGGCGACTATGCAAAAATCGATCCCTCTACCCGATGACCGACCCCGAGAAAAACTCTACAAGTGGGGCTGCGAACAACTCAGTGACGCGGAGCTGCTCGCCTTACTGCTCCAATGCGGAAACAAGCAACGAAGTGCAATGGAGCTAGCTAGTGAACTACTAGCCATGGCCAAGCACAACCTTTCCGAGTTGGCCCGAATGCACCCGCTTCAAATGGCACGGATAAAGGGCATCGGCAAGGCGCGCGCCGCGCAGGTAATGGCCGCCCTTGAACTAGGGCGAAGACGTCATGCCGGTCCGCCGCTGCTAAAAACGCAAGTATGCAAAAGCAGTGATATTGCCAGATTTCTACAGATCAGTTTACAAGACCGGCAGCAAGAGGTATTCGGTGTATTGTATCTCAACAGAGCCAACCGGATCAATCACTTTGAGATCGTGAGCGAAGGGGGCATTACCGGTACGGTGGCCGACCCCAGGATCATCTTAAAAAAAGCATTGGAGCAAAATGCGGTCAGCATTATTGTTTGTCATAATCATCCATCAGGCAACCTGCAGCCCAGTCGAGCAGATGAGCAGCTCACACAACGCCTAAAAGAGGCCGCTCAATTGCTGGACATCCATATGCTCGATCATGTAATAGTAAGCGACCAGGGGTACTACAGTTTTGCAGACGAGGGACTGATCTGAGTAAAATAGACTTGGAAAAGAGACTGGCACTATAAGTGGTTACCTCAGGCCTGCGCGGTGGGGCCGCCAAAATTGAGAGGCAGTTGGATCTCCTCAAGGTCTTTGATGAGCCCATTGACAGATTCGTACTTCTGTATATTTTCTGTCAGGGCATGCATCAGGCGCTTGGCGTGTTGCGGGGTTAAAATAATGCGAGACTTGACCCGACTCTTGGGGGTTCCGGGCATCACGTTCACAAAATCGATCACGAACTCCGCGTTTGAGTGGGTAATGATAGCGAGATTGGCATATTCGCCTTCGGCCACTTCTTCGGATATCTCGATATTGAGTTGACCATTGTTTGGTAATTGTTGCTGATCCATATTGAAAAGTATTGAAACAAAGATAGAGTAAAAAAAAAGGAGCTGTATGTTGTACAGCTCCTTGAATTCATTGATAAACCAGCTTATCTGGAACGAACGTAGGTGAGAGTATCGCTCCAACCACGGTTGGTGAAATCCTGACCGGCGGCTGTATAGTAGTAGAAATAGGCAAATATCTTCTTTGTAATGGGATCATAGCGGCTAACGGGCGCTCCGGCTCCGGTGTGCATTACAATGGGGGTGGCACTTCCAACATTATAGATATTCGTAGCCACATCGGTAGTGGTATTGAACTCCATAACAGGAGAAATACCTCCACCATACCAGCTGATAGCACCCACACCAGTTCCAATGGGGTGACCGTAAGCACCGGCGGCACTAAAGAAGAAACGAACGGTATTTACACCTGTAGTGTGCATTTCCATGTCAACATCATATGGAAAATCATAAGGCAAACGATTGTGCTTGCCCACCATGCGGTAGAAACCGTCGTACTTGTTTTTAACAGAGATCAAAACGATCACTGAGTCTTTACCAGTGGCTTTGGAGAGTGTTCCGGCACTGGTCAGTGCAAAACCAAGCGCATACTTTCTGCTAAGATTCCACTTTCCTCCGTTGAGGTTGATGATAAACTCACGGGCAAAATCTCCTGCATTAAATGTAGAGGAATGAATGTTACCTGCGCGGGTAATGGAAGGATTCAGGGTATACAGGCTGTCTGGCAATAACTCGAAATTGGCACCATTGGCAGCATTGTAACGAGCGACCAGTCCGTCTACACGGGTAAGCACAAGGGGAGCTGATTTTTGAAGATTCTCAGCCGAGTTGGCATCTCTGCGAACGCTAAAAAGCGAAATAGCTTTGATATCAGAGAAAGGGCTCAGAAACACCTGGTTCTCGCGAGACTCCAATATCTTAACAAAGGTCTTTCCTTCATCTGCCAGTGGAGTAACTTCCTTTTTGATACAAGAAGCAAATCCCAGTGTCAGAACCAACAGATAGAAGATAGATGATTTCATATTCATGATGTTGCTATTTTTTATTGTTATTATCACTTTATTGGTCCCACCATATTTTGGTATCCTGCGTATCTCCGCCAATGGCAGCAGCGGCAGCGGTTACAGCTGCAGTATTGCTGGCATACGAAGTTTGGCCGTAGGTATATCTTCTGGGAATTTGTCTTGAACTGTTAGTGGCATCCTGAGCAGGAGTCAGCACGGGGAATCCGGTTCTTCTCCAGATATTCCAACCACGCATTCCATCAGGATAGGCAGCAACATATTGCTGGATGGCGATATTACGAATGTTGGCGCCTGTTCCGGCAGGGCTAGACAGTGCAACGTTAGGCTGGGCAAAATAGCTACCGGCAGGTGCAGCAAGCCCCCACTGTTGAAATGAAATCTCGATACCAGCTTGATAAAGAGCATTCATGTTCTCTGTAGTCCAACCACGGTCAGCAGCCTCGGCGCGTAACAGATGCGTCTCGGCAGCAGTTACTAATGCAACCCGTCCGTTCTGTTGACGATTTGCCTCACTCAAAATACGTGACCAAGTAGGATTAGCCTGGCACCAGGGATCAACAAACCCTCTCACACGGCCATAAGGAACACCCAGTGTAGAACTTCCAAAAGCAGCCTGACGGCCATCGCCCATTGAAGACATTACCGCTACCATCACATCACTTTGACCGAAGTCCTTGCGACCATCATAGAGACTGAACCAAGGAGAACGGAAATTCCCCCCGGGATAAGCAACGGCAAAGTTGTCGGCATTAGTCGTAATGGTTCCGCCTGCATCGGCCAAGGCAGCACGAAACTCTGTTCCGGCCCAAGCAGATCCGGCAGGGAAACGCTTCGACACTTGAATAGCCAGACGAAGACGAAGGGTATTCGCCAATCTCTTCCACTTGGCAACACTGCCCCCGTAGATAATATCACCGGTAATAGCAGAGTTGTTATCAAAAGCAGCAACCGCTTGGGTAAGTTCGCGCATACAACCCCGATAAATATCTTCTTGCTTATCGAAGGCAGGAGTTTTATTACCGGTCAAGGCTTGAGAATAAGGAATATCACCCCATCTGTCGGTAAGGGTGCTAAAAATATAAGCTTTCATAATACGAGCCACCTGCGTCATATTGTTGCTGGTGTTTGTATTGATGATGTTCTGGAGGTCATAAAGTGACCCAGAGTACTCTCCCTCAAAAGACAACTGTGGTAAAGAGTAGAGCGACACGTCGGTGTACTGCGTCTCAGAAAAGTACTGGCAATACAGACCGCCACGGGTTTGAGCACCATAGCCGCCGATACCTGCCTGCACGTTGGTAAGCAGGGCAGAGAGAATGGGGCTGGTGGTAGCAGCAGGATTCAGGTTAGTATCTCCAAAGTCTGAAGAGTATCTGGTACAACTTGTAAAAAGCAGTCCGATCGCCAGAGGGAGAACCAGGGTCCGCTGTATACTGAAGTTTCTCATATTTCGATTCATTTATAAGTTAGGTTCTTGTATACGGTTTAGAAACTGATTTTAAGGTTAGCACCAAGACCTCTGGTACCGGGCAGGTTTCCGGCCTCACCGCTAATGTTAGAGATCTCAGAAGGATCGAAGTCATCAGTTTTAGCATAGATCAGCAAAGGATTACGGGCCACCAGCGAAAGCACCGCACGCTGCGCCCAATCGATACCCCACTTCTTAATAGGCAAGGTATAACCCAGTGAAACCTCACGCAATTTGACAAAGGTCAAATCGTATACATAAGGATCGAAGGTTCTGTTGTAATACAACCCGTGGAAATACTCCTGGGCGTCTACATATCTGTCTACTTTATTTCCGTTGGCATCAACACCGAATACATGCACACCACCGCCATCGGCAACCGCATCACGGATGGGGTTGAATTTGTCATTCACCACAGCGGTCCTGGCCGTAAGTCCGGAGAAAGATCCCCACATGTTAGACAGGGAGAAGAACTTTCCACCGATCTGCCAGTCGGCATTTGCATTCAGCACAACGCCTTTGTATTCGAGTTGGGTTTGGAAACCTCCGGTATGCTTGGGAAGTGCACTTCCGAAGAATACGTTAGGATCGTTAACATAGAAACCGTTGGCATCCAGCACGGGTTGCCCGTTGATACGCTTAATGCCGTTTCCGAAGATCTGGCCCCAATCGCGACCTTCTTGGTGTACCATGTATGGTCCGGTTGAACCCCACAAACCCTCGATAGAGATACGGTTTGTACCGGGAGCGATCGAAACCACTTTATTCTCAGCAAGGATACCCCAAGTGGCATTGATTTCCCACTTGAGATTCTTACCCCATACAGGGCGACCCATAGCCTGGATATTGTAACCACGCTTGGTGATAAGACCGGCATTGGTAAGAATGCTGCTGAAACCACTGGTTCCATTGATAGGAATGGTAGTTGGGAAGTTTCTGTCGTCTCCGGTCCAATAAGTTACTGAGAGTCCAACACGATTTTTGAGGAAACGAAGATCAAGCCCGATTTCTTTTTGTTGCGTAACGGAACCGCTGATATTAGGATCAACCAACTGATCTGGCGTTCCCATCAGGAAGTTTCCATTCCACTGAACAGAACCTACGCCGTAGGCAAAGCCAGGGTAGCGATAAACACCGATACCGGTGGGTACCTGCCCCAATGAAGCTCTGAACTTACCGAAGCTGAGCGGCTGCCACTTAAGCAGATCACTGAACACGAAAGAAAGTCCTGCTGACTTAGAAAGAATAAATGATTTGGTAGGAGGAAGATCAGACATCCAGTCTTGACGCAGGGTAAACTCTGCTGTCAGGTAGTTTCTCCAAGATACGTTACCGGTTGTGTAAAGGGCACTGTAGCGGAAATCACTACGAGTGTTACCTACACTAGGTTGGTCTTTTGAGTTACCGATTGTAAACAGATTAGGAACGTTCAATCCGTTTACGGTGCTGGCGCTGTTACCCTTCTGTAACTGACGCAAGATGTCTGTACCACCATTAATAGCAATGTTGAAATCTTTGATACGCTTGTTATAGCTGATCAACAACTCCATGTTAGTACGGTTGGAGTTCGAAGTAGATGTGCTGTAGAAGCCACGGCACTCAGGGCAGTTACCCTGTGTTTGGGTACCGCTCTCGTTGAGATCGGAAGAATACATGGTCTCGCTCCACACATTATTGTGTTGCTTACGATAAGTGGCTTTAACACTCAAGTTTTCGTTGAACTTATAAGCCAGAGCGATATCTCCGAAATAACGATCGGTATTGACCACAGGTCTAACCAGATCGAACCACTTGTAGAAGCTATACCAGTAGTTACCGGCATAGAACTGACGGGTATTATTTGGATCGTAGGCAGTTGGATTTAGGTGATTCCAGCTGGCCCAGATACCGGAAGGAGTACGAAGGTCCTTCAACTCTTTAATAATACCCATGTCGAGGTTACGATGGAACCACTGGTTGAATGAACCTGTAGTTTGGTTGGAATATCCGTCGTCGAACTCACCCTTAACGATTTGCGTTACATAGTTAAAGTTGATAGAGGCAGTCAAACGAGGTGTGATATTCACGGAAGCGATCATATTAAAGGTGTTCTTCTTCAGAGAAGACTGAGGGATCAATCCTTTTTGATCGATGTTACCGAATGACATTCTGATATTGGTATTGTCGGTAGCCTTAGAGATGCTCACGCTGTTGTTGAGCATCAGACCGGTGTTGTAAAACTCGCGGGCGTTGTTTGGTTGAGGAACCAGTTTAGCCGTAGTTCCGGAATAACGATGACCATCGTACCAAGAATACCAGGGAATATACTCCTGTCCTACCATGCGGGGACCCCAGCTGGCATCATCAGAGTAGTCGTGATAGTATTTACCATCGAGACGCTTCCATGATTCTGGATGACCGGGCTGCCAGTTGTAACGGATCAGATCTCCGCTGGCACCACCGGCATATGAATTTTGGTAGTTGGGGAGCACGTAAACATTGTCGGTTTGCACACCGAGGTTTACATCTACGCCAATTCCTTTTTGACCTTTCTTAGCTTTTTTGAGTGTCATTACGATGGCACCACCGGCACCCTGGGGACCAAATACCGCAGCGGCGGCTGGACCCTGTAACACAGTTACGTCCTCAATATCATCCAAGTTGATATCGTTGGGATTGGGAAGAATGGTTCCGTCGACTACATAAAGAATACCTTGTCCGCCACCGAATCCTGATTCACCACGCAGACGGATATTACCAGTGCTTCCGAGTTTGGCAGAAGACTGGCTTCTTACCTGAATACCGGAAACTTTACCGGCAAGTGCGTTGTTGAGGTTGGTTTGACGAATTACATTGAGTTGCTCAGAAGTAACAACCTGTGCGTTGGTCGCGATGTTGCGCAGATTTTTTCTGATACCGTAACCGCTTGAAACAACAACCTCAGCAGAGGCAGCGATGTTTCTTTTGACTTGGACTTTAATGGCGTTGTCAGAACCAACTTTATACTCGGTGGTCTCCAGTCCTACGCCGGAAACAACCAGCACATCGCCGGTCTTGGCTAAAAGTCGAAATACTCCGCTGTTGTCGGCGGCAATTCCTTCACGGGTTCCTTTCAATTGAACTGTAGCACCGGGAATAGCGGCTCCGTTCTCATCGACAACGGTACCGGTAATCGTCCGGTTCTGACCAAATGCTAACACAGCAGTGAGCATTAACATCGTGAACAGTGATGCGATTTTTCTCATGTTGACGTTAATTTTTAAAAATTTAAATGCGTTGACAGCCAATTGAAATTGGCCAAAGTTTCGGCAATAGGTTATTGCTATTCAGACAAAACTCTGTCTATAATAGCTGCGGCAAGATAACCTTTTTTTTAACATATAATTAAATTGGTTGATTTTTTTTAACCCCCTCTAATTACTGGAGTTTCAGGCGCAATTGCAGCCTTAGGTCCTGATTTTTAAGGCCCTGTCCGGTCAGGTTTCCCTGCCAACATAAATTTATTAATAAATTGTTTTTCAATGACTTATCAATTAAAATCCAAAACCGCGTGCCTTGTCCGTAAAATGCACTGATCGAAAAGCCCGGGCGAAGATCGGGAGTTAGAGCGTAAATTCTTGATTCATAACTTTTTGTGTCAAAATGCTGGCAGCGAAAAGATAGTTCGCTGAAAAAAGGGACTTTGTTGAACAGAAACTCCAGATAGTACAAAAAGCCATGCTCCGAGTTGTGCGAAGTCAAAGAAGGCCGAGCCCCTCGGCCTTGGTGCATACTTACCCACTCGACCCTGGTTCGGGATTTACAGAACCGTGAAACCTGATAGGAGAGCTGGCCCCTCCATCCTACCCGAGAAGACATGCCCGCTAACACGTTTGGGGAGTTGTCCAAATCAGACCAACCGGATTCCCACTTTCGCTCCGACCGATAGCGAATAAGCAACTCCGATCTTTTATGCGGCCGGTAATGAAATTGCAATAATTGATCGCTACCTGCCGAAGGAGCATTGACCCTGTGGCGAAGCCAGGGAAAAACATATTGATCGGCATAGGCATCGATACGAATTTGCGGATGCGGGCGAAGGGTGATACCCAAATACAAACCCCTTTCATTTTCCGGCAGCGTCGATTCAGTAAAGGCATTTGCCTGCAATGCGCGATAAGACTTATTGATATTTCTCGCCAACAAAAAAAGATCTATAGTCGTAGCGGGTGAGATCACTGCTCCCACCACTAAGGCGCTTGACCCATTGGCGTCGATGGCCCACTCACCAAAGCTGTGCACATTTTTTCGCGTGTACGAAAAATCAAGGCTGGCATTTGACCAACTTCGTCCCTTTATATCAAATAAATTTCTTGGTGAAGGATCTCGAATTAAGGGAAACGAAAACCGGTAGCCCACCGCATTTAGAGAAAGAAAAAGCGATCGTACACGGGTCGATAAACGCATGCCTGCAGTGGTTTGCTTTAATACTTTTCTTCCCAGCGATTCTGCTGCAGTACGATGATAACCGCTTGCACTGATGGAGCGAATGCCCTCGGCAATACCCAACGTGTCGGATTGCACACTACCCGAAAGTGATCGTAACGAAACAAACAGTGCTAGGGAGAGTTGCTTCCAGACAAGGTCAGTGGCCACCCCTCTGTGAAAATTAACCTCTCCGGAAGAACGGTGTGCCCGAAGCACCGGCCCTTGCCTTTTTAGCCAACTCATTTCGGACGACTTTCCAAAAGCCATCGATTGCCAATGGATCAACCCTTGCCCAAAGTTGACAGTAAAATCTCCTACAGCGATCGTTCTAACGGTACTGTTTCCACGCCAAAAAAAATGAAAGCCGGCGTGATCGACTAGTGGCTTTTGCTTGCGAAACATCGTTTCTCCTGGGTCTTTTTCTACCAACCAGCCCGCCTGTATGTTTTTTGTCTGCAGCCTGTGCCAAAACAAGATGCGTTGCGTGCTTCCTGCCCAAGCCTGATTGGCAGGTGATGTGTTGCCCCTTAAAAGTCCGGTGACCCTGCATAGAAAATCCTGGGCAAGGCCTCCAGCAGCTAACATGTGATCGAGTTGGAATGAATTCGATTGCGTTACGCGCACGTAAGGCTTGATCTGTCTGATGAGCTCTGGAGTAAATCCGGCAACGGACTGCAATTCGTTGAGATGAAGCAGCGGACCGAAGATCCTTCGGTGGAGCAACAAGTGATCGATCAAGGCATCGGGCAGCAACAAGAGTGCTTGCAAATCTTCTTTGCTGGCCTCGTTGAGCAAAAGCGGATCTTTTAAAAAGCGAGCCAACTCTTCGAATGGGTCCTCATCCGGAGCGGGAGCAATGGGAGCCCCCAACGTACTCTCTACCGATGGCTCCGTGCGAAGAGGGATCGGTTGGGCCTGCACGTAAAAAAAGAAATGCGTACACAAAAAAAACAACGGCATAAGCAGCCTTGCCACTACTGTGTTCATGGTCCATTGTCTTTTTTTAGGTCGGCACTTTTAAACAGACTCATTCCGTTACTAAGCCCTGTAAGCGGGTAGAACCCCGAATAAAGTTGTACGACCGCAGACGCTCCGACACCCAACCGAAATCCGATCCAGCACATGGTGGGAAAGCCTGAATAGCCGGCGCTGAAACCTATTTTTTTATCGGGTCGGTATTGCACCGAAAAAAATCCGGCTGCAGGCCAGCTACTCTCCTTACTTATGGCCGCAACGAGATTGACCTTTTCAGTAGGCTCATACCCTAGCAAACAACGCAAATAAGATGGGGCATCACTCCCTTGCGCCTTAAATGCACTACTTGAAAACCGCATGTACGAAATAGCAACCTTTAGTTCTGTACTGAGTGGCACACTAACCCCCAATGCCGCAACGGGTATCCAACTAGCCGATCTGCCAGCTGCCTTTTTTCTGTTCACTCCAATGGTAGCGCCCAACGCTACATGTTCCAATATCTTCTTGGCATGAGTGACCATCAGGAGTTGGTCGAACGAAAACGGCAACCCCTCCTGGCCCACGCAAATTCCCCAGGCGCCCTCACGAATTGGCAAGACCCCTGCTGCTGCTACCTCCATCCATCCCGGAACCAAAAAACGCTGTTCGCCGCCCAATCCCCAGCCAATGCTGTTACAAGAAGCAAGGTCGGCCGGATTAATAGCCATGGAAAAAGGATGAACACCTTCAGAACGCAAAGAAGATGCCATGGCCAGTCGCTGTTGAACGGAATAGAGCAACGGCTGCCCAAAAGAGGGATCCATGCAGCAGAAAAACAAGACTACCGCACCAATAAACTGCCGCAGGCCTGCGTTAAAGCACAACATCTTCATCCGGTAAGTTTATTGCAACAGGCTCCCCGAAACAAGTGTTAAAAACAAGATCGCACCATAAAAATTGCTGATAAATTGGAGTTACCTTTGACCCATGAACCTATTGGACGGTAAACTGGCTGCTGAAGCCGTAAAAGAAGAGCTGAAACTGCAAGTAGCCGAAAGGGCTGCGGCCGGAAAAAAAATCCCACACCTGGCCGCTGTTTTGGTAGGAAACAACGGGGCCAGCGCCACCTACGTGGCAGCGAAAGTGAAAGCTTGTGAGCAAACCGGATTTATATCGACCCTGATTCGTCTCGAAGACACGGTAACTAAACACAAATTACTCGAGACGATCCGGGCACTCAACGAAGACATCGATGTAGACGGCATATTGGTGCAATTACCCCTTCCCAAACATATTCCCGAGCAAGAGGTGATCGATGCCATCGATCCGCAAAAAGATGTGGATGGATTTCATCCGGTAAACGTAGGAAAGATGGTACAGGGCGCCGAGAGTTTTGTGCCCGCCACCCCGCTTGGCATTATGCTACTACTTTCTCACTATAAGATTGACACCGCTGGACTAAAGGCAGTGGTGATCGGAAGAAGCAATATCGTGGGGCGTCCTATGAGCATACTGCTTAGCGCCAACACCAACCCGGGCAATTGCACCGTAACGCTTTGCCATTCCAAGACAAAGAATCTGGCCGAGCACTGCCAGCAAGCCGATATTATAGTGGCCGCTCTGGGGCAACCTCTTTTTCTCAAAGCCGATATGGTAAAAGAAGGCGCGATCGTCATAGACGTGGGCATCACACGCGTAGAGGATGCCACTCGCAAAAGCGGATTCAGGCTTTTAGGTGATGTAGACTATGAGGCCGTTGCCTCAACGTGCAGCTGGATCACACCCGTACCCGGTGGTGTAGGACCCATGACCATTGCCGCCCTTATGAAAAACACCTTTCTTGCTTGCTCCAGAAAATGATGAATTGATGGTGAACGCCCCCGATAACACGCTGCTTCCTGTAATGGAGCAGTTCTATACCCTTCAGGGAGAAGGCTATTATCAAGGACAAGCTGCGTATTTTATTAGACTGGGAGGCTGTGACGTGGGCTGCGTGTGGTGCGATGTAAAAGAAAGCTGGGATGCGGCAAAGCATCCCCGTCAAACACCAAAGCAATTGGTTGATGCAGTGCTTAGCACTGCGGCCAGGATCGTTGTAATTACAGGAGGCGAGCCGCTGATGCACTCGCTCGATACACTTACTTCGCTATTGCGAGAGGCCGGATTGCGTTGTCATCTGGAAACATCCGGGGCGCACCCCTTGAGCGGAGAGTGGGACTGGATCTGTTTGTCTCCCAAAAAATTCAAAGCCCCGCTGCCGGCCTGTTTGCCATTGGTGAATGAACTGAAAGTGGTCATCTATCACCACAGCGATCTGGAGTGGGCGCACGAATACGCGGCCAAGGTATCGGATCGTTGCAAACTCTATTTGCAACCCGAATGGGAGCGGGCGGCCAAAGTAACTCCACTGATCGTAGAGAAGATAAAATCAGATCCTCGCTGGCAATTGAGCCTGCAGGTTCATAAATACATTGACGTGCCATGAGACCGCATACACTATTATGCTTGATCTTACTGTTATTGCATTCCGGTGTTGGCAGAGCGCAGGAGTATCGCCCCGACAAGGTGAGCAAAAAAGCAGTGCAGCTCTATGAGAAAGCCTACGAGAAGGCTTCGTCGGGCAGCAACCGCGAAGCCATCGATCTTTTACAACAGGCCACCGATGCCGACGAAAATTATGCGGATGCGTGGATCGCGCTGGCCAAGCTGCAAATAGAGAACAAGAACTATTCGTACAGCATCATTTGTTTTAGAAGGGCACTTTCAATAGATGCCTCGTATTTTAAACCATATTTACTCTCGTATGCCATTGCGCTGGCCGGCACAGGCGACTTTGTAAAAGCGCTTGAGACAACAAACCGCTACATCGATAATTACAAACCTTCGGGAGCAGCGCTCGAAGCCGCGCTGCAGAAGAAAAAGAATTTCGAATTTGCGACACAGCAAGAGAAAACAAGTACGACCACCAATGACAGAACCGTTTTTGCCCCCAAGAATCTCGGGCCCACGGTCAATTCCAAGATGGCAGAATATCTGCCCTCTCAAACCATCGATGGCAAGCAACTTTTTTTTACCCGGCGCGTTGACACCTACAACGAAGATTTTTTTACCAGCAATGGTTCTCGCTCTGGCACCTGGGAAAGCTCCTCTCCTGTAAAGGGATCGCTCAATACACCGCAAAGCGAAGGAGCGATGATGATCTCGCAAGATGGAGAGTGGCTTGTCTTTACAGGCTGTTACCGACCCGATAGCTACGGAGGCTGTGATCTATACATTTCTTACCGTACCGCATCGGGTTGGTCCGCCGCCGCTAATCTCGGTGCGGCCGTCAACTCCGACCAATGGGAATCGCAGCCTTGCCTCTCTCCTGACAAACAAGAATTATATTTTGCCTCTCGCCGTACGGGTGGATATGGAGGCAGTGATCTCTATGTCTGCAAATTGCAAGACAACGGCAAATGGAGCGCTCCGGTAAACCTGGGTCCCTCGGTCAATACCCCCGCCGATGAGCAGTGCCCCTTTATTCATGCCGATAATCAAACCTTGTATTTTACTTCTTCGTATTGGCCTGGGTATGGAGACGATGATCTGTTCTATGTACGAAAGCAAGCGGACGGAAACTGGAGCCAACCCACCAATCTGGGCTATCCCATCAATACCATCGACCGTGAGGGAACGCTCTTTATTACGGCCGATGGCAAGACCGCACTCTATGCTGCCGAGCGCAAAGACAGTTATGGATTGCTCGATCTGTATAGCTTTGAATTGAAAGAAAAAAACCGACCCTACCCCACCCGCTGGGTACAAGGCAAGGTAACGGATAAAAAAACCGGCAAAGGCATTGCGGCAACACTCGAGCTGACCGATCTGAGCACACGACAGGTTATTTCGAAGGTCAAGACCGATAGTAGCGGAAATTACCTGTTGACCTTACCCACCGGCAGGGATTATGCATTTACCGTTAATCAAAAAGGATACTTGTTCAACTCTGACCAGTATTTTTTAAAGAACGGTATCTCGGACTCGGCGGCCCAAAAAAATATCGTACTGCAACCCATCGAGAAAAATGCTGCCATCGTACTTAAGAATATTTTCTTTGAGACCAATCGATTTGAGCTGAGCCCCGCCTCCGTAACCGAGCTCGATAAACTGGTCAGCCTTTTACAAGAGAATCCCACCATCAAAATTGAGATCGGCGGACACACCGACAATGTAGGCAAAGCCGCAGATAACCTTACGCTCAGCGATCACCGCGCCAAAGCCGTTGTGGATTATTTGCTCACGAAAAAAATCGACCCTGCCCGACTTTCCGCAAAAGGATACGGCATGACACAACCTGTGGCCGACAATAACACAACCGAAGGAAGAGCGCTTAATCGCCGCACCGAGATGAAAATTACCGGGCTATAGCAAACTGCTTACGCTCGTGTTATTTTTTGCCAAACCCATCTTATGGAGGCAAGCATTCGGTCGCAGATCGCCCTTACTTTGCTACGGGGACTCGGACCCGTTCAAGCCAAGGCACTTCTCACTCATTTTGATATAGAGGAATTATTTCAAGCAGACGGCACGACCCTTCGGCAAATCAACCTGCTCTCTGAGCAGGCGCTCGACTCATTGCTTCGCTTCTCGGATTGGGATAGAGTGGACGAAGAGATACGCTTCATTGAGCGCAATCAAATTCGTCCATTGTTTATTACGGACGATGCCTACCCGCGCCGGCTTCTCACATGCGATGATGCACCGGTATTACTTTACTACAAGGGAAAAGCCGATCTCAATGCCAAGCGAATGATCGCCGTAGTGGGTACCCGGGGCAGTACCCGACAAGGGGTTCGTTTTACGGAAGAGATCATCTCGCAACTGGCCCCCTACTCACCATCGGTAGTAAGCGGTCTGGCCATGGGGATCGATACCGTTGCGCACAAGTGTGCACTACAAAACGGATTGGCTACACTCGCTGTATTACCTATGGGGCTCGATGATATTTATCCGGCCATCAACCGGCCGTTGGCAAGAGAGATACTGCGAGCGCAAGGCGGGCTGCTGACCGAGTCGATGCAAAAAAATAAAGGAGATGCCTTTCTTTTTCCAAGAAGAAACAGAATCGTTGCAGGACTATGCGATGCCGTTGTTGTCATTGAAAGTGGTCTGAAGGGAGGTAGCCTCATTACGGCAAGGCTTGCTGCCGATTACCAACGAGAGGTGTTTGCCTTGCCGGGCAGACCGTCTGATGTAAAAAGCCAGGGCTGCAATGCGCTCATCAAACAACACAGAGCGGCTCTTTTTGAAAGTGGCGATGAGATAGCGGCACATATGGGATGGGAAAGACCCACGGTGGTGAGCCCGGAGAGAACTACGGCGGCAAGAACAAAAAAACCGCCTACCGTACTCACTGCTGCCGAGGCTACCTTGCTTCATCACATCAACAGTTCCGAATCTCCCAGCATCGATCAATTGAAAGCGTGGACCGAGACCAAGCCACAAGACCTTGCGGCAGCGCTTATTAACTTAGAATTAGGGGGGCTGATTGTATCTTTGCCGGGTAACCGCTATCAATCCGTTTAACTTGATCGTGTTTTTCAAAAGCGTCACCATGAATCGTTTGCTTTGCTACTTGCTGTGTACGCTACTCTTCGTTTCTCCCATTGCCTTGCACGCACAGGCCTGTACCACGCTAGGTCAAACGCCTGCTACTGCTTTTCCCGTATGCGGCACATCGGTATTTACACAAAGCAATGTGCCAAGTTGCACCAATGCTCCCAACCTTTTTGTACCGGGTTGCGACCCGAACCTTTGCGCGTATAGCGATGTCAATCCCTTTTACTATCGCTTCAAGTGCTATCAATCGGGGACGCTGGGATTTACCATTACCCCACTGTCGGCCACTGACGACTACGACTGGCAGCTCTATGATATCACAGGGCTTAACCCCAACGAGATCTTCACCAACCGAAACATCATTGTAACCGGCAATTGGGCCGGTAACCCCGGACCCACGGGAGCCTCTGCAACGGGTGCCAACTTTATACAATGTTGCTCACAGCCTACGGGTACCGAGCCCCGGTTCTCGGCTATGCCGATCTTGCAAGTAGACCACGAGTATATTTTACTGGTCAGCAATTACTCGCCTAGTCAAGTGGGCTATCAATTATCGTTCAATGGCGGCACAGCCGTTATTACCGACCCACTGCTTCCAAAACTAAACACGGCAAAACCCGATTGCGACGGACGCAAGATCACTGTAAAACTAAACAAGTACATCCGCTGTAACAGTGCCACGCTGAGCGGAAGCGAGTTTAGCTTGTTGCCTGCCGTTACCACAGTGATCGCTGCTCAACCCGACTCTTGCAGCTTTGGATTTGACGTTGACGAGATCACTCTGTCCCTGGCCGCACCACTTACGAATGGCACCTATGAGCTGGTCATCAACAATGGTAGCGACAATAATACCTTGCTGGACGATTGCGCTCGCGCTATTACCCAAGGAGAGAAAGTAACCTTTACCTATTTTATTCCACAACCCATTTTTGCGGACAGCGTGGGTAGAACCCCTTGTGCTCCCGACTCGGTAAAACTTTATTTTCCCAAACGAATTCTTTGCTCCACGATCGATCCGCGAGGCATTGACTTTACGGTTACGGGACCCAGCGCCGTAAATGTAGTTTCGGCTACGGGCAATTGCATCAACGATAAAACCGACTTTGTAACCGTAAAATTTGCGACACCGATCAAGATCGGCGGCACGTATCGTTTGCGCCTGCTGGCAGGAACCGATACGGTGATCATACAAGATGAATGCGGACAAGCCCTTCCTACACAGAACATGAATTTTACGGTGGCCGATACCGTTACGGCCCGATTCAATTTTTCGGCCACCATGGGTTGCCAGCAAAACAACTACTTGTTCTCTCACAACGGAGCAGGAGGAATCAACAGCTTTAACTGGACCTTCAATAACACCGTTCGGATCAACACGCAAACTCATCGCATTAACTTTCCGGCCAATAGCACCAATACCATCTCCCTTCGGGTGAGCAATGGCACGTGCACCGATTCCATCAGCCAGCAATTGGTGCTGAACAACCAGGTAAAAGCATCATTTACATTATCCGATTCGATCATTTGCCCCGAAGACAAATTAACTTTTGTGAATACCTCGCTTGGGCAGGTTGACCAATGGCGCTGGCAATTCGATGCGATCGGAACGTCCAACTTAAAAGACCCTGCCCCCTTTCAGTTTCCATTTAACAATCGAGAAAGTTATTATCGAATTCGCCTGCGAGCTACCAACTTGCCGATGGCCTGCAGCGATAGTGCCGAAAAGATCGTAAGGGTGCTGAACCATTGCCTGATCGAAGTACCCAACGCCTTTACGCCAAACAATGATGGGCTCAATGACTGGTTCAGTCCGCACAATGCGCTCAAGGCCAACAAGTATTCTTTTACGGTTTATAACCGCTGGGGGCAATTGGTCTACCAGACCAACAATTGGATGGACCGCTGGGACGGAAAGGTCAAAGGACAGATCCAACCCACGGGCGTATATGTTTGGAAGCTCAGTTACACCCATCGCGATACGGGACAGCCCATTTTTAGAAAAGGCACCGTAACACTTATCCGATAGTCCTCATCATCAGGGCTTAGCAGCTGAATTTTGCTAAAATCCCCGTTGCGCCTATCTTTGCACATGGCGACAAAAAAATTCTCCCCTGCTTTTATGGATCGTTTTTTCGGCGAAGGACTCACCTTCGACGACGTTTTGCTGATGCCCGGCTACAGCGATGTGTTGCCCCGCGATGTTGATACACGCAGCAAACTGACCAAGAACATCACCCTTAATATCCCATTGCTTTCTGCGGCCATGGATACGGTTACTGAAGCCTCGCTGGCCATTGCATTGGCGCGCGAAGGAGGGCTTGGCATTTTACACAAGAACATGCCGATCGACAAGCAGGCCGATCAGGTCAGAAAAGTAAAACGCAGTGAAAGCGGAATGATCATCGATCCCGTCACGTTGCTGGCTTCGGCTACGATCGGTGACGCCCTTCGGCTGATGCAAGAGAACAAGATCGGCGGAATTCCCATTGTAGATGCCAAACGAAAACTGGTAGGCATCCTCACCAATCGTGACCTTCGCTTCGAACATAATTTAGCAAGAAAAGTCAGCGAGGTCATGACCAGTAAAGATCTCTATACCGCCCCAGAAGGAACCGATCTGAAAAAAGCCGAGCAGCTTTTCAAAAAAACCAAAGTCGAAAAACTTCCCATCATCGACAGACAAGGTCGGCTAACCGGCTTGTTCACCTACAGTGACATTCTGAAAGTAAAAAGTAATCCCAATGCGGTCAAAGATTCATTCGGCAGATTGCTGGTGGGCGCAGGAGTGGGTATTACCAAAGATATTCTGGACCGCGTGGCGGCTCTTACAGCAGTGGGTGTAGACATTATTGCCATGGACAGTGCACACGGCCATAGCAAGGGCGTGATAGACGCGGTCAAACAAGTAAAAAAGAATTTCAAGCAATTGAATGTAATTGCCGGCAACGTCGGTACTGCTGCCGGTGCGATCGCATTGGCAGAGGCCGGAGCCGATGCCGTAAAAGTTGGAATTGGTCCGGGCTCCATTTGCACTACCCGTATTGTAGCCGGCACCGGTGTTCCGCAGCTTACGGCCGTAATGGAAGCCGCACAGGCGCTACATAAAAAAAATATTCCTGTTATTGCCGATGGTGGTATCCGTTACACTGGAGACATGGTCAAGGCGCTAGCCGCCGGAGCCAATTGTGTAATGATGGGAAGTGTTTTTGCCGGAACCGAAGAAAGTCCCGGAGAGACCATCATCTACGAAGGCAGAAAGTTCAAGACTTATCGCGGCATGGGATCGCTTGGTGCCATGGCAACCGGCAGCAGTGACCGGTATTTTCAAGATCCCGAGCAAGACGTAAAAAAATACGTGCCAGAGGGAATCGAAGGGCGAGTCGCTTACAAGGGATTGCTTAAAGAGGTCGTTTATCAATATACCGGAGGACTCCGTGCAGGAATGGGCTATTGCGGAGCCAAAACGATCGGTGAATTACAAAAAGCAAAGTTCGTCAAGATCACCAACGCCGGTATGAGCGAGAGCCATGCACACGATATCGACATTACAAAAGAAGCACCGAACTATAGCCGCAAATAAGTTACTGTTTGCCTTGAAAACAAAACCCTATTTTTTTATCCTGCTAGGCTTGCTCAGCGGCTTGCTCAATTGGGCTGCCTGGCCCGGATCGCCCTTGACAGGACTCATCTTTATTGGCTTTATCCCTTTGCTGGTGGCCAGCGAAAGAGCCCAACATACACGCATTTTTTTTCTAAGCTGCTACATGGCCATGTTGGTATGGAATGTAGGCACCACTTGGTGGATATGGAATGCGACCGCTGCCGGAGCGGTGTCGGCCTGGTTAGCCAACAGCCTGCTGATGTGTATTCCCTGGATGCTGTATTGGATCACCAAAAAACGTCTCTCACGTGCTGCCGGTTATCTACTGCTGATCACCGCGTGGATGGGATTTGAATATTTGCATTTACAAGATTGGGGACTCAGCTGGCCCTGGCTCACATTGGGCAACGTATTTGCCATGCATCCTGATTGGGTTTACTGGTATTCTTTTACCGGTACAGCGGGTGGAAGCGGATGGATATGGGCTGTAAACGTGCTACTCTTCCATCATTTGCTCCGCAATAATTTCAGTATAGTTCCTCAGCGATATAAATGGGGAGCCCTGGCCTTCACTTTACTGATCGCTCCCATTTTGATCTCTACGCAACGCTTGCGTCCGCTATCTCGCACTTCCGACAGGCAGCAAGAGATCGTGATCGTACAGCCCAATGTAGACCCGTATCAAAAAATTGCCGAGGGCACCACGTCTTTTCAGATCGATAAGCTCATTCAACTAAGCAAGGAGTCAATCACTGATTCTACCCGTCTGCTTGTTTGGCCTGAGACCGCATTGTACAGCCCTTATGGATTCGACGAGACCAGTCTATCAGAGAATAGCAGCCTGACACCGGTATGGCAATTGTTAGAAGCCTACCCAAAAATGACCTTGCTGACCGGGATAGAAAGCTATCGCTGGTTCGATGCCCCCACTCGTTACAGCAAACCGAGTGGTACCGGGCAATTGGAATTCGAGGCGTATAACGCGGCTGCACTACTGACCAAACAACAAGCCACTACTTTTTATCATAAATCCATGTTGGTGCCGGGCGTGGAGACCCTACCCTGGTTTCTTCGCTTTATGGATAGTTGGTTCGAGAAATTCGGAGGCGTAACGGCCGGCTATGCCAAGCAAGATCACCGCGCTGTCTTGCCCACCCCGCAAGGCTTTACTCTTGCACCCGCCATCTGCTACGAGAGCATCTATGGAGATTTCATGCGACGCTATATAAAGAATGGAGCTAATCTGATCGTCGTGATCACCAACGATGGATGGTGGAAGAAAACACCCGGACACCTGCAGCATTTGCACTATGCCCGGCTTCGCGCCATCGAAACAGGCACGTGGGTAGCCCGCAGTGCCAATACCGGTATCAGTGCGCTTATTGATCCGGCAGGAACACTGCTCGAAACACGAGGCTACGATCAGCTGGCTACCATAAGAAGATCCGTTCCTGTGTTGCCCGCCACAACTACCATCTATGTACGGTGGGGCGATTGGGTATCGGTATGGGTACTGTTGATCGGCGGATCGCTCACGCTCCTTTCGCTGTTGCGAAGCAAAAAGCGCTGACAAACTATGGCAGAGTCTAAGTCTTTTGACTACCAGCAAAAAAAGATTTATTGCAGGATCAGTGGAACGGGACCCTGCGTTGTGCTGTTGCACGGCTTTGGAGAAACCGGCTCGGTATGGGACCAACAACTGCCATTTCTTGCAAAGCACTACTCGGTACTCGTTCCTGACTTGCCCGGATCGGGCGCTTCCGATGCAATCGATGATATGAGTATGGAGGGGCTGGCTGCCTGTATGGCGGCACTGGTTCAGGATCACACGCCAGAAAAGCACTGCCTGATCGGACACAGCATGGGAGGATACATTGCACTGGCATATGCAGAAAAGTTTGAAGATCGGCTAAGCGGGCTGGGGTTGTTTCACTCCACCGCCTACGCGGACACCCCAGCAAAGGTCGAAAACAGAAAAAAAGCGATCGAGTTTGTGAATGCAAAGGGGGCTGCCCCTTTTTTACAAGTGGCCATACCGGGTCTGTTTGCCAATTCGACAGTGCAAAAACGACCCGAACTCATCGAAAAACAAATAAAGGGATCGCACAACTTTTCGGCCTCCTCTATCGTTAGTTATTACAGCGCCATGATGATCCGGCCCGATCGATGCGCCGTGTTGAAGAGTTTCGATAAACCTATTTTGTTTGTTCTGGGAAATTTTGATTCCCTGGTGCTACCCGAAGATTTGTTAGCGCAAGCAAGGCTTGCAAAAAAAGGGTACATTCATCGGCTGGAATGTTCCGGCCACATGGGAATGCTGGAAGAACCCGAAAAGACCAATCAAATCCTGACCTCGTACCTGGCCAGGGTTTTTGGATGAGGTAAGAGATGAAAAAATATTTATTTGCCCTGCTACTGACCCTCTCGGTGTGCGGCCCCTTGTTCGCGGCTCACATCAAAGGAGGATTCTTTACCTATCAATACCTGGGGCCCGGCGCCGGCACCAACCTTCGCTATCGTGTAACGCTGACCGTATATATGATCTGTAACCCCAACAGCGGACAGCTTTCGAATCCCATCAATTTTACTTTTTTCAACGGCGCCTCCAATCAACAGGTCTCTAACGTAAGCGTTCCCATCACTAATCAATATACACTCAGCAAGGTCTACGATGAACCCTGCATTACCGGCAATGAGGTTGGATGCTACTACCTGATCGTAGTGTATGATCTCCCCTCTGTTGAACTACCGGCTATTCCCGAAGGCTATATCGTTTCTTACCAGCGCTGCTGCCGCATTGCGGGCATTAACAACATAACCAATAGCGGTTCAGTAGGTAACACTTTTACCATCCGTATTCCCGGAAGCGGCGCCGGTCAAAACGCGCAGATCAACAGCAGCCCGCAGTTTTTAATCAACGATACGGCAGTGGTTTGTCGAAGTAGTTATTTTCAAACCTCTTTTGCCGCAACCGACCCCGATAGCGATTCGCTAAGCTATCAGTTTTGCGGCGCCTATCAAGGGGGCGACCCGCAAGCACCCAGTCCGAATCCCGCAGGCAATCCTCCCTATGTCGAAGTACCTTATGCCGCACCTTACAACGGAGCTCAGCCATTGGGCAATGGCGTTACCATAAATCCTGTTACCGGAATGATCAGCGGTATTGCTCCCGATCTGATCGGACAATACGTGATCTGTGTTTGCGTTAACGAATACCGAAATGGTGTGCTGATCGCCACCACGCGAAAAGAACTGCATCTTTCTGTCAATGACTGTAATCCACTTCGGGCCCAACTTGACCCACGACCAGCTTTTTGCGAAAGCCTCGACGTTAGTTTCAGCAATGATGCAGCCGGTAATCCTCCCAATGCGGACTATTTGTGGAATTTCGGCGATCCTGCCAGCGGGGCCAATAACACCTCTACCCAAGCCATCACCAACCATACCTTCAGCGCACCCGGCGATTATACTGTTAAGCTACGTGTTACCTTACAAGGCGTTTGTTCGGACAGCACCACCACTTTAGTTAAGATATGGCCCGGTTTTTTTCCGGGATTCACCATAAGCGGCGTCTGCGTACTCAACCCCTTTCAATTTACTGACACCACGAGGGCCAACTATGGAGTGGTCGACAACTGGCGTTGGAATTTTGGAGACAATGCCACGCTGGCCGACACATCGCGCATCCGCACACCGGCATGGACCTATGGCGCACCGGGTAATGTAAATGTAACGCTGATTGTTTCGACCTCAAAAGGATGCACCGATACCGTAACGCAAGTATTGAATGTGCTGGACAAGCCGCTTATCAACATGGGCTTTCGCGATACACTCATTTGTCAGTACGATACGCTTCCCTTGCGAGCCTCCGGCTCGGGAAACTTTAGCTGGACGCCGCTTGTAAATATTATCAATTCTAACACGCCCACACCAAATGTGTTCCCGATGAACACCACTTGGTATTATGTAAATCTGGAGAACAACGGGTGTGTAAATAGAGATTCCGTGCGCGTAAGAGTTACCCCGGGCGTACTCATCATTCCGATGTCCGACACTACTATTTGTCAGGGCGACACCATTCAACTCCGCATCAACTCAAATGGGCTTAGACACAGCTGGACCCCTTCGGGTAATCTGAACGATGCCTCACTGATGTCACCACTGGCCGTTACCAACACCACTACTACCTACCAGGTAACCGGAGTAGTAGGAAGCTGCAGCAGTACAAAACAGATAAAGGTTACTCCTATTCCCTATCCTATTGCCCGACTTTCTCCCGACACCACTATTTGCTTTAATACCCCTGCCTTTATAAGAGGTAGCAGCAACGGACAACGCTTTGTTTGGCAACCCTCATCTTACTTAAGCAACCCGCTTAGCTTGAATCCGACCGCAAGACCACCTGCAACACAACGCTATATTTTATCTGTCTTCGATACGCAGGGTTGTCCCAAACCCGGTATCGATACCGTGGTTGTAACCGTGCGTCCAGAGGTCATTGCCTTTGCCGGTCGTGATACGACGGTGGTCGTCGGTCAACCCTTACAATTAAATGCCAGCGGAGGGCTCTACTATAATTGGAGTCCGGCCACAGGACTCTCCTCTACCACCCTTGCCAACCCGATAGCACTCTACCGATCACCGGTCGCACAGATCCGCTATAGAATGATCGCCAGCGATTCGATGCGTTGCCCAGACACAGCCTATTTATCGGTACGGGTCTTTCAGACCGCACCCTCAGTTTTTGTTCCCACCGGATTTACTCCCAATGCGGATGGACTGAACGATGTGATCAAACCAATACTGGCAGGAATAAAAAAACTGAATTACTTCAGGATCTTCAATCGCTGGGGGCAACTGGTCTACGAAACGCAGCAAGAAGGGCAGGGATGGGATGGCCGCATTAACGGACAACTACAAGGAACCCATGTTTTTGTATGGACCGTTAGCGCTGTTGACTATCTCGACCAGCCTTACTTCGCAAAAGGCACCCTAACGCTTGTCCGATAGGACCTTGCTCGTTTCGCTGCTCAAAAGAACTTATCTTGCCTTTCTAATCGAAGAATATGCCTGCTATCGTTTTTATTACAGGAGCCACCTCTGGATTCGGTCTTGCCTGTGCCAACCTGTTCGCATCAAAAGGATATCATCTCATTATCAATGGCAGAAGAGAAGAGAGGCTACAGGCTACGGCCGCCGAACTGCGTGATCGCTTTGGCATCAAGGTATGGACGGCACCCTTTGACGTTAGGGACCAACAAAAAGTGACCGATACGATTGCGAGCTTGCCTGCAGAATGTGATGCCATCGATATTCTTGTCAACAATGCCGGACTAGCAGCCGGAAGAGATTATTTCGAAGAGGCCAGCCTGGATGATTGGAACCAGATGATCGACACGAACATAAAAGGCTTCTTATACGTAGCGCAGGCCGTAGCCAAAAAAATGGCAGTGCAAAAAAAAGGACATATCATCAACATTGGCTCCACCGCCGCCAAAGTGGTCTATGAGAAGGGAAATGCCTACTGCGCCACCAAGTTTGCGGTAGATGCCCTGAGCCAGGCCATGCGTATCGATATGCTACGGCATGGTATTAAAGTGACCAACGTTAATCCGGGTGCGGCAGAAACAGAGTTCTCATTGGTACGATTCAAGGGTGATGCCATTACGGCCGCCAAAGTATACGAGGGAATGAAGGCCCTTCAGGCTAACGACGTAGCAGAGATAATCTATTATGCCGCTACGCTACCCGAGCATGTTTGCATCAATGAACTCACCGTAACTTGTTTGCAACAAGCCGACTCACTGCATCTGATCAGAAAATAAATTACTGCGCCAGTGAAATGCGCACTTGCACACCCGCGCGGGTATTGGTGACCGGAAAAGCACTGCTGATCTTTGGAATGGTCCGGTTTTGTTCGAAATACAATCGCATACTCACTTTATTATTGAGTACATAGTCAATGGATGGAGCGATCCTGACCACTCGCTGGCCGCCGGTCCCAAAAGCCGTTCCCTGGTCCAGCTTGCTATTGGCCGTGGCATCGTCTCGCAGACTAAAGTCCATTCGCATGGTCACATCGTTGTCTAACTTGGTACCATTTTTTCCGAAAGGAATGTTCTTGATCAGCGGCAACCCTTTTTTGCGCCAGTTGAGCCCAAAGGTCACTTCGGTAGAGCGATTTTCGGCTAGTTGGTAATCGACCAGTGAAAGACTCAGTTGACGACTCTTTCTGAACTCGAATCTTGTTTGCAGCTGATTGGTAAAGGTCATATCGATCTCGATCAAGGGTTCAAAGGCCTCTTGAATGGTAATATTAGGAACCAGAAAATAAGGAATAAAATTACCGGTCAACGTGTCGCGAAACGACGGATAGCCCACACGCATCGGATCGGTAAAGAGCAGTGCCGTATTAAAACTATTCATGCTTAGGGTACTCTTGTATCCATGCCGCAGTGAAAAATTAGTAAAGAGCTTGTCTAACCCGGGCAAACGAGAAAGCCCATTATAGGTGATCGTCCAATTCGGCAAGGGCATCAGCGACTTGAACGGATTAGAGCGCATCGTCGGATTACTGTTACTGAAAAGCTTGATGGTCGCGGGATCTTTATTGGTATAGGCCGCCAAAAAAGAAGGGATCACCACATCTTGCGCATAACGACCATACCCCTTTGCATAGCCGTCCGGATCGATCGTGCCGGCCTGGTAAGGATTTAAAGAGGCCAGACGGGCAGACATTGTTTTTCGGTTTGCCTCGAACTGCTTAAAGGTTCCCGAAACAATATTGGGATCGAACGAAGTGAAAAGTGTTTGAAAAGAAATGTAACTGATGCTGAAACTGCCTAGCGCGTACGGATTTAAGCGTGCCAAACCCGAGAAGCCCGTAGTGTCTTTGTAGAGTTCGCTATACTGCTTGTCGAAGGTCTTATCCAAACTCAGATCGATGGTAAAATCCTTGATGGGACTAAGCTGTGCCGTTATGTTCAGTCGCTGGTTGAATCGCTGCTGTATCATGGCACTGACAAGGGAGTCGCGCGATAGCAATCCTTGTTGACCAAACCGATTGATCCAACTGGTGTCGGGCTGGTAACCGAACACATATCCAAATCCGGGTTGAAAACTGCTTAGATTAATACCGAGCAGCGAGGTGCTATCCATGTAGCCCGGTAAAATGGTACCCATGTCTTCGGTATACTGAATGGCGGTGCGCTTGAGCATCGTAGCGAACTGTAGTCCGGCGCGGGCTGCCGCACTTAATTCTGATTCCGGACGAGGCGCCCGTACCGCTCGTTGCCTTACCTTTTTGATCTTTACTTTCTTGATCTTTACGATCTCGCCATCTTTATTTCGTATCGTATCGTAGCGAAAACGAAAAGCAGTAGGAGTAAATGCGTTACCGCTTGGATCAAGTGCGGACCTTTCTCTTCCATCCACATACGTGTTGTCTTTAGTCGGCTCCCCGCTCGTATTGTCGGCAGGCTTTCCAAAATCGGCCGGAGGCCTTTTGGTGCCGCGCCTTTTTCCTGTACTTGCTCCCGCAGGACCCTGCCCTGTCTCTTGACCGGCCGATCTATTGCGAGTGCGCATTCCGGCATTGGCATTAGCTGATAAAGCATTATTGAGTTTTCGGATCACCAACGATTTATTGTAAAGATCTTCCCACTTTAATTCGCCGTTTAGGGTCCGGGTTTGGGAATTAGTAAGCTTATTTCCCAAACTGCGAGCCAGCAGTGAAGAGGCCAGCCAATTGTATTTGCTATTATAGCTGGCGCGAAGAGAAGTCCAATCTAACAATGGAAGCTTTGACGTAGGCACATTATAGTTAAGTGTAACATCTTGCTGGTACTGCGTATTGCGGCCTCCCTTGAATAGATTCTTTCTTACCGAATCCTTTTTTATTTCGTTATCGATACGCCCGAAGGGTTCATCGATACGGGCGTTGTTAATGGCCGATAGGTCCATCGACAACGAACGGGTCAGGTTCCACTGCAACACGTAGAAACGGTCGAAGGTAAAATACTTGTTGTAGGTCTCGGGTATCTTGTATGGACCTCCCCCTACATTGCGCGGACGAGTGGCGCCGAACTGTCTGAAGATATCTGCCCTGAACGAAAACTGTGAGGGCATGTAATTAAAATTAAAATCGCGAATCAGTGTAAGCCATTTTGAATTGGAACGAATGATCTTTTTGAAAGGCTCAACCGGCTTGGCCGCAGGAGAAAAGCCATATCCTAATACCGCACGGGTCCTTCTGAGCTCATCGAACTCAATAAGAGGATTCTGCGCGACTGTCTGTATGTAAGAATAGGTCAGATCGAAATTACTTGCGCTCCAGGGCATGGGTTGCTTTCCTTCTTTTCGCGCCACTTTTACATTGGTCAGGTTGAATGTTTTGATGGTCGAATTATCTTGCGCATCGGTGCGAATTGAGTCGCGCTTGCTGCGATCGGTATTGCGTAACTTACTGCGCAGATCAATATCAAGGTCATACGGGTCGTACTCAGGGGTACTGCTACGATGACTGATACCTGCATAAAGTGGGATTTGCATACCCAGTTTTGGAGGAAGTAATTTACCTGCCTCGAGGGTAATGGAAGCATCCGCCGTGTACACATCCTCGCGACTTCTTTCGTTGACACGTTGCTCGAGCGTTCCAAAACCTCTGCTGCGGGCCGAACCAGACAAAGAGATCGTTCCCAGATCAGATAGCCTAATATCGGTCCTGCCGAGTGCGGCCCATCCGCCCTTTTCATCAAGTTGCTGCAACCTGAGTTCATTGAACCACACCTCTGCACAAAGCGCCTCTTGCAGCACATTCTCTACACCCAGCATGATACCCCTTACCTCACCCAAATTCGGGTTTCCCATAATGGCATAGGTTCGTCCATTGGCCAGGGTTTCGCGATAGTAACGAGAAGGAGCAATGCCTGCTTTGTTACGTCTTACTTTAAGATCCATTAGGTCTTGCAACGAAAGATTCAGATTATTGACCTCGGGCCAAATGTTGATACTGTCACGTTCACCGAACTCCGTTCGCTTGAGCGGAATTTTTACCTCGTAGTAGTTTCCGTTAAAATCATTGCCAATTCGCACCACCGCATTCAGATCGCCCTCACGTAAGGCCTGGGCTCCTGCCACCGACTCTGCATGAATGAACATATCGAGCTTACCATATTGGCGCAGATCCATGTTGAGAGTCTTGAATACACCCCGTGATTCGTATTGGGGCAATCCACAAACCTGCATGCTCAGTGCCTGCTCATTCAAAAACAAGGCCACGTTATTATTGCTGAGCTGCTGCTGTCTTTCGATACCGGGCGGAATACGATATACGATCGGCTGCCGCTGGTCGTTTTCCTCCACATTTACCGAAAGTGTATTGAACGCTACGAAATCGGGAATGGGCAGGTTTGTATATGCGCCCGTGGTATCGATCCTGTTTCTGAATTTTCTCCACTGGTTTCTGATCAACTCGAGCTTACCAAAGCGCATCACGACCGAGTCGGTAAACCCTGTCACAAACATGCGGATAAATCGAATGGACTTGAAATCGGGAATATTGCCCACCTTTCGCTCGAACTGCTCTACCGGAATTCTGAACAGATACCAACGCTCCGTACGGGTCTGTCCATTGGCCAGGGTGACCGTGGGCGTGCGCACATCGGTAATATAATTGGAGCCGGGCCCCATGTTAGGCAAAATGTCGACCCTATACTGAAAATATTCCTCGGCCTCATTCATTGTATTGTCGCGGTTCAGCTCTTCGGCATCTGGATACTGGCTAAAGGCTGTTACGAACTGCGTATTGTTATTCGATATAGGTGAGTTGCCGTGCGGATTGTTGATGTCTTTGTAGCGGCGTAAGATCCCTGCGTTTTGCTGATCGAAAGAAGCATCACGGTAGGGCTTAAAATTATCGCCCGAAGGATCGAGTAACGCTTTTTGATAAATGGTAGAGGCCGCCCCAAAATTGTTTCGAAGCAACGTAAGGTAATTGGCGAATTTATTTTTTTCACCCTCATCGGTCAATCCGTCGAAACCCACATCCTGAAACACCCGGTCGGTTCCCACATTGCTGAATGCATTGGTGACCTGCAAAGGAATGGCCGGAACACTTCCGTATGCCCCACTGCTATCTACGCGCGCATTGTTGGTAGGAGTAGGTAGCCCGTTCTCATATTGTCTTCTTCCGTCTCGTAAGATATCTTCCGAAATATTACCCAGGTTAAAATAGAGCTGTCCGCCCGCAGGGTTAGTGACGTTATTGATAAAGGGATCTTGCAACCAAAACTCAATGAATTCAATATTACCCGTTTCAAAATCGGTTTGGTCGATGTTACGCATCAGTCCTCCCCAGGCATTGCGAGGATTGCGCAACGCACCCAACGCATTGATCCGATTGGGATCGGTCTCGAAATTGTATGGTCCTCTCTCTTTTGGATAAAAGGCCAGATCGAAAGTGGTGAGCAACCCTTCTCCGAACTGCGTACTGCGACGAGGAAAGATCTCGCGTTGCAATACCTGTCTGACCCGCGGGTCAGAAAGTTCATTCACATCATTGATGGGATTGTTCGGGCTTCGCTTCTCTTGCAAGACCGGCTCAATGTTATACCAAGAAAGTTTAGCTCTGTTACGGCCACTTCGAAGATCGTCGTTGAGCGCAGCCTCCGGAAAGAGTCCGTTACCCTGTGGTACAGAGGCCAGCGTCCAACTCAGCAGCGGAAAGCGAAGGTCGATAGCCGCCCTTGCACCTTCGAAGTCATCGATGTACACCTGCCCCGATCGCTGTGGTGTGCCATCATAATTCGTTCCATTGATCTGTCGGGCATGTCCGGGTTGTAAAACCGCCGCTTCGGCGTAGGCCGTAATAGAAGAAGGACCTTTGGCGGCGTAGAAAGGGAGTTTATCAAGCAACTTAGTGAGACGCGGCAGATCGTTTCGGTAGTCGAGATCAAATCCGTACATAGCATTGCGGATCGGATCTTCGCCATAGGATTGCTTGATGAAGAATGGTCGCTCGCCTAACCGTACGACCGTTCCCCCCAGACTCAGTCGCTTGCTAGCCAGATAATCGAGACGCAATCCCAAAAAGTTCTTTTGCTGAAACCCAAAGGCCTGGTTATTCTCGTAATTGATGTTGACCGGAATACCGGCACTGATGATAGAGGGATTCACAACACGAAGTGTACCCAGATCATAATTGATCTCGTAGTCTACGTTCTCCGTCAATAATTGTCCACCCGCTGTAACACTCACCGATCCTCTGGGAATATTGAATCCCAACTGGTACTCGCTGCTTCCGGCCTGCCCGGGCATGGCCCCGCCGTTCATTCCTCCCATCGGATTGGCGCCCGCACCAAAGCCGGCCGATCGAGAACGCCCGAAAAGTTTAAAGCGATTCAGGTTGGCAAAGGTTTGCGCTATGGCTTTGATGGTATCGTAAAGCGGATAAAAAAGATACTTGCTTCGAGTAGCCGCATTGGGGTAAATGTAATCGAGGTCGTGACCAAAAGGTTCCAAGACCGGAAAAATTATTCGACTCTGCGAAGAGATAACGGTAAAGCCCTCTATGAAATCGAATACACCATCGGGCTGCGGATCGTTCTGGTTATTGAGACGATCTAAATTTACCTGCGAGATGATCGGCATTCCCTTGTACTGATCGATTACATCTGCAGGGGGCAAGTAGCGCTTCTCACCCAACGAAGGCTCTTCGTACAAGATGTCCAAACTAAAGTCTTGCCTTTCGAGCTGTCCGAACCCTACCGAGTAGACGTTCTTCATCATCAGATCCCAAATGGGCAACATGGTACGCTGCGAAGTGGCTTTGAGCAATTTCAAGAACAAGACCCGCTGCAAATTACCCGTCGTATCAGGAGGCACATCTTGCGAGAACTCACCGAGCTGGTATACTCTTCCGTTGTAGGTGTATTGAATGGCCACGCCCAATACCTCGTCGGGTTGCAAGGGTTGATTCAGTGATATAAATCCGATCTGCGGATTAAAATAATATTCGGTGGGCTGCAACTTGCGGGCAAAGGTCTTTTCAAAATCCTGCACCGGCGTTAATCCTGATGTGGTCAGCGCCGATTGTACCTGCGAGGAATTTCTGTAAGCAGGGTTCGACACCAACATCGAATAGAGATTGTTCGCTCCGTTTTGAGGAAGCGGATTGCCTCCACCGGTCAGCAAAGGAGAGTAGGGTCTGCTTTCTCCCAGATCCATGAACGCTACCACATCGCGGGTGTCGGTGGTGGTACCATTGCGGTTGGTGACCCAAGCCTCCACGCGCAAGATCTGCACGCGCGAATTGACCACCGGCAGTTGCTTCATAGCCTGGTTGTACTGGTTGCGAAAATAATGGGCCATCAAAAAGTGACGATTCTCATCGTATTCATCGGCCTTGAGCGTAAATCGCTGTGCCGTGGCCCCACCCTGCACTCCCATTGACTGACGCTGCGAACGCTGATCGGCGAGTACAGTTGTAACAAATAATTTTCCGAACTGCAGTTGTGTCTTGACCCCGAATAAAGACTGAGCACCCGGAATCAACGTACCCTTAGAAGCGAAACTGGTATTACCGGCCTCGAATTGTTTGATGATATCATCGTCTTGCCCCTTGAAATCGAGTTTGAGCTGGTTATCGAAATTAAAATTGGCCAGCGTATTGTAATTGATGGGGAGCTTGAGCTTCTCCCCGATCTGTGCGTCCATTTGCAACTGAGAGCTCATGTTAAAATCAAACCCACCGTTGCGACGAGCTCTCTCGGGAAGGGTTGGATTTTTTATGTTCTGCCCCTGGTATCCGGCCAGAAAATCTACATACCCCGCAGGTTTGATATCGATCTTGACCTTTCCGTCGGGCCCCACGCCCATAATGCGGTTGTACCAATCATTGCTGACGCGAAAACGAGGACGATTGAGTCTTCGGTTCATTTCGCTTAGCATCGATGCCCTTTTGCGGAAATACGCCACTTCGTCTTCGCGACCCTTGAGTTGTAAAAACTCTTGCATCGAAAAAGAGGCCGGGGTTCTGTAAGAACGGTTACCGATCATCTCGGTGCTGTAGTAACTTCTTGTTACAGGATCATACTCTACCCTTCTTCTGATAACACCGGTATCGCGCAGGTTAAATCCAAATGACTGGCGCTGCACATAAGGATTAGCGTAACGATCATAAAGGGGATAGCGAAGCGTATCCGCAAAAAAAGGAGAAGCAGCAGCCTCTGCGGGAAGACAAAACGCCCACGAACAGATCAAAATAAAAATGGGCCCAACAATATTTGCTGCGAAACGAATCAATCTTCTCTGATGGTTAGTTTTGGATCGGACTACAGTGAACGAAGTGTCTGCTTGATCAACTCTTCAGTACCCAGGTCCGGGTGGGTTTTGAGCACCTTTTCAAGAGCCTGTGCAGCCGCTTGCCGACTGATGCCCAAAGCCATCAGTGCATTTAACGAATCTTGTTGCAAAGTATTGTTTATCAGAGGTGAATTATTTGCTTCAAGAGGATGTTTTGCAAGCTTGTCCTTAAGCTCCAGCACCATCCGTTCGGCCGTCTTTTTCCCGATCCCTTTGATGGCCTCCAGCGAACGGGTATCGCCCCTTAAAATAGCCCCGGCCAGTTCCTCGGGCTTCATGTAAGAAAGCATCACCCTTGCCGTGCTGGCGCCGATCCCCGAAACGCTTATAAGATGTTGAAATATATCCCTTTCGGAGAGCTCACCAAAACCAAAAAGCAGATGGGCATCTTCTCTGATGAGCAAATGGGTATAGAGCATGCCTTCCGAGAGGTCCTGAATTTTTGAATACGTATTTAAACTTATGTTGACCTCGTATCCTACTCCTCCCACATCCATCCAAACCAGGGCAGGCGACTTGTGAATGAACTTTCCTTTTAAGAAGCTGATCATACTGCAAGTTAAGGGGCCAGCAGTGCTTTACCTTAACTTTGCCCAATTTTTCAACCCTAGCCCATGCATACTAAGATTCAAGCTGTTATTACCGCGGTTGGCGGGTATGTTCCCGAAGACAAACTCACCAATTTCGATCTCGAAAAAATGGTCGATACCAACGATGAATGGATCCGTACCCGTACCGGTATTGCAGAGAGAAGAATTCAAAAAGAAGAAGGAAAAGCCACCTCCGATATGGTGGTGCCTGCAGTGCTTGAACTCTGTACAAAAAGAGGAATACGACCCGAAGAGATCGAATGCCTGATCGTGGGCACCGTTACCCCCGATATGGTCTTTCCATCCACGGCCAATTTAGTGTGTGCGAAGATCGGAGCCACACAAGCCTGGGGATATGACCTTTCTGCTGCCTGCTCCGGATTTTTATTCGCCTTGGCACAGGGTGCTGCACTGATCGAAAGCGGTCGCTACAAAAAAGTAGTGGTCTGTGGTGCAGACAAGATGAGTTCGATCGTCGACTACCAAGACAGAGCCACCTGCATCATCTTTGGTGATGGAGCAGGCGCCGTGCTGTTAGAACCCGGCACAGAAGAACTCGGCATCAAAGACAGCATCTTGCGCACGGATGGTACAGGAGCCAGCTATCTGCACATGAAAGCGGGCGGATCACTTCGTCCGGCCAGTCAAGAAACAGTAGCCAACAGAGAGCACTACGCATATCAAGAAGGGCAAGCGGTCTTTAAGTTTGCCGTAAAGGGAATGGCCGATGTAAGCGCAGAATTAATGGAGCGCAACCAACTAACCGGAGCCGATATTGCCTGGCTGGTTCCACACCAAGCCAACCTTCGCATCATAGATGCCACTGCCAGCAGAATGGGACTTACTACCGAAAAGGTAATGATCAATATTGAGCGCTATGGCAATACCACGGCCGCCACAATTCCCTTATGTTTGTGGGAGTGGGAATCCAAACTCAAAAAAGGAGATAACATTATTTTGGCAGCCTTCGGAGGAGGATTTACATGGGGTGCCATTTGGGTTAAATGGGCCTACGACACCAAACAGTAACAGTTTTGCCCTATGAAAAAAACAACACCTGCAAAAGGCTGGGGATCCGTTGCCGTTCACGGAGGACACCGATCCGATGCCTCGCATGCGCACCTGACTCCCATTTATGCCAGCAGCACCTACGTGTTTGATAGTGCGGAGCAAGGCATGCATCGCTTTACCGGACAAGAGCCCGGATATATCTATGCAAGATGGGGCAATCCTACGGTAACCGAAGCAGAAGAAAAGATCGCATTGCTCGAAACATACGGACTGGATCTGGAAGCAAAAGGTATTTTGCATGCCTCGGGCATGGCCGCCATCACCACACTGATGATGAGCACCCTCAGTCAGGGCGATAAGATTCTCTCTCATTTTTCGTTGTACGGAGGAACCGACGAACTCGTCCATCGCATTTTACCACGCTTTGGCATCAGTGCCGTTATCGGTGATCTGCGCGATCCCGAGCAGGCAGAGCAATTACTAAGATCGGATCGCTCCATCAAGATGCTCTACCTCGAAACGCCTGCCAATCCCACCCTACAATGCGTAGACCTTGCAGCGCTTTGTGCCCTTGCCAAAAAATATAATTGCCTGGTAGCGTGTGATAATACGTTCGCTACTCCCTACTTGCAACAACCCTTCGCCCACGGCGCGGATTTTATTATTCATTCTACCACTAAATTCTTGAATGGACACGGAACTGCCATTGGAGGAATACTACTTGGAAAAGACGTGGAGCGCATGAAAACCTCCATCGGTAAATTCTTTCGTACCACCGGCGCCTGCGCCAGCCCCTTTGATGCCTATCTCTTAACGCAGGGTATCAAAACACTTGAGGTAAGGATGGACAAGCATTGTAACAACGCCGAGCAGGTGGCCGCTTTTTTAGAGAATCACACTGCGGTAGCCAAGGTAAACTATACCGGGCTGGCGTCGCATCCAGATCATGCGGTCTCAGCAAAACAAATGCGTCATCCCGGTGCCTTGCTGAGTTTTGAACTCAAGAAAGGACTACAAGGTGGCATCGACTTTATGAACAAGTTGCAGTTCTGCGTGCGGGCCGTATCACTGGGCACCTGCGACACCTTGCTGTCTCATCCAGCATCGATGACGCACTTCAGTGTTCCCAAAGAAGAGAAAGAAAAATATGGTATCACCGATGGATTGATCCGTATGCATGTGGGTATTGAAACCGCAACCGATATTATTGCTGATCTCAACCAAGCCCTACAATAAAAATTTTGTCTCCCCTACTGACCATACGACCCGCTCGAAGAGAAGATTGCTCTCGTCTGCTGCAATTGATCCAGGAGCTGGCCGATTATGAGAAAGCCCCGCATGAGGTCACAGTGAGTGCCGCTCATTTCGAAGAAAGTGGTTTTGGAAAAACTCCTGTGTGGTGGGCCTTTGTGGCAGAAGATGAAAACGATATCCAAGGATTTGCACTGTATTACATTCGCTATTCTACCTGGAAAGGACAGTGTCTTTATTTAGAGGACATTATTGTAACCGCTTCGCAGCGCGGAAAAGGTATCGGAGCCGCTCTTTTTGAAACGATCTTGCAAGAGGCAAAAGAAAAAAAGATGGCCAGAGTTTGCTGGCAAGTACTGGACTGGAATGAGCCCGCCATCAACTTTTATAAAAAATATCAAGCTGCCTTCGATGCACAGTGGCTGAACGGCGCTATCGAGATAAAATTGAATAGGTAGCTATTCGTTGCTATCCGACAGATGCCACGACAGAATCCTTGCTGATCTTTTGAATAAGCCCCTGTAATACTTTTCCGGGACCCACTTCGGTAAATTGCGTAGCGCCATCCGCGACCATGGCCTGTATGGTTTGGGTCCATTTGACCGGACCGGTAAGTTGGTTGATAAGGTTTTGCTTGATCTCTTCAGCATCCATCACCGCTCGGGCCACCACGTTTTGATAAACTGGGCACACGGGCTGATAAAATGAAGCTGACTGAATAGCGGTCTTCAACATTTCTTCGGCCGACTTCATGAGTGGAGAATGAAAGGCCCCACCCACGGGCAATACCAGAGCTCTTTTGGCACCGGCTTCTTTTAATGCAGCACAGGCCTTCTCTATACCGGAAACCGATCCACTGATCACGAGTTGCCCGGGGCAATTATAATTTGCAGGTACCACCA
>Ga0208598_1000041_pt1 | contig 51039 bp, 44 predicted proteins | sample LakMenEpi22Jun12_FD_150726 | JGI IMG/M metagenome (GOLD analysis project Ga0208598, IMG submission 150726) | Freshwater microbial communities from Lake Mendota, WI - 22JUN2012 deep hole epilimnion (SPAdes) | ecosystem: Environmental > Aquatic > Freshwater > Lake > Epilimnion/Euphotic zone ... | reverse complement strand
TTTTTCGTTTCGCTTGAGGCCTCTCTCTGCAAATTATTGTCCGCCGACTTTCTTCCCCGAAGCCGGAAGCAATGTTTGCAGAGGGGGACCTCGGTGAAACGCACAGCCGAAATGTTAGGGGAAAGGGGAGAAAGAAAATGACTGAAAAGTCGTTACAGCAACAACACATTCCAGTTATGTGTAATCGTGTTCTTGAATTATTCTCACCTGCCTTAAGCGTTTCTGATCCAGTTTTAATTGATTGCACACTTGGTCTAGCCGGTCATACCGAATCCTTGCTGAAAGAATTTCCAAGTTTAAAAGTTATCGGTTTTGATAGAGATCCAGTTGCAATTGAAAGAGCAAAACAAAGACTAGGACAATTATCTAATCGAGTGGAATTTGTAAATGAAACCTACGATCAAATTGAAAAAGTCTTAGATGGCAGAAAAGTAAATGGAGTTCTATTTGATTTAGGTGTTTCCTCAATTCAACTAGATGAAGCAAATAGAGGTTTTTCCTACGCCCAAGATGCACCTTTAGATATGCGAATGAGTTCTAAAGATTTATTAACTGCCGCCCAGATTTTAAATACATATGACGTTAAGGAATTGACTTACATATTAAGCACTTATGGTGAAGAAAAATTTGCAAAACGAATTGCTCAAGAACTAGTAAAAAGAAGAAGTAATAAACCGTGGGAAACAACATCGGAATTAGTTGAACTAATTAAAGATGTAATTCCTGCTCCAGCTCGTAGAACTGGTGGAAATCCAGCAAAAAGAACATTCCAAGGTTTAAGAATCGCAGTTAACAACGAATTACAAATATTAGAAAATGCTTTACCCCAAGCTATGGCTGCATTAGTTGTGGGCGGGCGAATTGTGGTTTTGTCCTATCACTCTTTGGAAGATCGAATTGTTAAAAATGCCTTAAGAGAAAAAACTTCCATAATTGATGTTCTTCCAGGTTTACCAGTTTTACTTTCAAAGAACACTGCTCCATTTGAACTGGTAACAAGAAAAGCTGAGCAAGCAAGCCAAACAGAAATTGCAGAAAATCCTCGTGCTACTTCAGTTCGCTTACGAGTAGCTCAGCGAGTGGGGGTAGCAGCATGAGTGTTGCACCAATTTCCTTAAGCACCCCACAAGTAACACCTAAACAAATTGCTGCGGTTGGTTTTGGTCTAATAATTTCTGGAATTATTTTGATAGGAATGCTAGGTGGGCTAGTAGTTAACACTTTACTTTCACAAGGCCAATTTGAAATTCAAGAATTACAAAATAGATCTATTGCTCTAGCAGGAGAGCACGAAATTTTAGCGCAAAACGTTTCTCGTTTAGAGTCACCAGAAATTTTAAAAAACCGGGCCTTAGAAATAGGAATGATTCCAAGTCCTGGCTCTGCCTTTATTGATCTTCGTGATGGTCGCTTACTTGGTGCTGGTGTAGATCCCATTTTGAGTGAACCAGATTTAAATGTCGTTACACCAAAGAGTGTGCCATGAATCCAAACGAAGTAATAAGACTCAAAACTGGTCCACGCAGAATGCGTGGTGCATTAGCTTTTTGTTTTATTGTCTTATCAATATTTGCGATTAGATTGTTCCAACTTCAAGCTCTAGATGCTCCACAACTTGCTGCAACTGCTGCAGAAAATAGAACCAGAACTCTTGTCTTGCCTGCCCAACGCGGAGAAATAACAGATAGAAAAGGTGCTCCTTTGGCTATCACTGTTGATGCCCGAGATATCACCGTTGATCAATCAATGGTCCTAGATCCTTTAGCTACAGCAAATGCAATTTCCTCCATAACTGGTGTTGAAGTGGCAACTTTATTACCAGAATTATCTGGAGATCGAAAATTTAATTATGTTTTGAAAAAAGTAACACCCGAGCAGTGGGCCAAAATTAAGGAACTAAAACTTCCAGGAATATTCAGTGAAAAGACAAGCAAGAGAATTTATCCCTCAAACACCCTTGCTGCCAGCACTATTGGATTTGTGGGCGGCGAAGACAGAGGAATGGCTGGTTTGGAATATGGATTTGAAAAAGAATTAGCAGGCTCACAAGGAGAAGTAATTGTTGAAATTAGTGCTGGAGGAAGACCTCTTCCCGCAGGTATTTCATCTGAGAAAAAACCAGTTCCGGGAACTGGAATCAGATTAACTCTTGATCGTGATTTGCAATTTGTGGCTGAACAATCATTAGCTGCAAGAGTGGAATTTGCTCAAGCAGAAAGTGGAACACTAGTTGCAATTTCTCCTAAGACAGGAAAAATTTTGGCTCTGGCAACTTATCCAACATTTGATGCTAATAAGCCAAGTGAAGCTCTTCCAGGAGTAACTGTTAACCACGCATTAGTCAACGCATACGAACCAGGTTCAACTGCAAAAGTTATAACACTTGCTGGAATATTAAATGAAGGTGTTGCTAATCCAAATACTGCTTTAACAATTCCACCAGTGTTAAAGCGAAATGGAAAAACTTTTCATGACCATGAACCACATGGAACATTGAGATTAACCATGACTGGAGTACTAGCTAAATCAAGCAATATTGGAACTATTCAAGCAGCAGAATTAATGGGTGCTGAGAAGTTTAATTCTTACTTAACAAAATTTGGTGTGGGGCAAGCAACAGGAATGCAATTTCCAGGAGAGTCAAAAGGTCGACTTCCTAAATTAGAAAAATGGTCTGGGACAAGTTTTCCAACTTTTGCGTTTGGACAAGGTTATATGGTTACTGCTGTTCAAATAGCCAGTATGTATGCCACAGTTGCAAATGATGGTGTTCGAATTAATCCATCATTAATCGAAGGTTATGTAATGCCTAACGGGGTTTATCAACCAGCTGCAGAACCAGAAAAAACTCAAGTTATATCTGTTGAATCTGCAAAGATTTTAAGAGAAATGATGGAAACTGTAGTTTCAGATGAAGGAACAGCTCCACTTGCAGGAATTCCAGGTTATCGAGTTGCCGGTAAAACAGGAACAGCACAATTAGTTGATCCAGCATGTAAATGTTATTCAAGAGATGTAATTGCGTCTTTTATTGGAATGGCTCCAGCTGAAAATCCTGAGATTGTTGTTGCAGTTGCAATACACAAACCAAATAATGGTCGTTACGGTGGAATGTTGGCAGGACCAGTGTTCAAAGAAGTTGCTCAATACTCTTTACAACAACTAAATATTCCTCCATCAACTGGTAAGCCAACTGGCTATCCAGTGGAGTGGTGATTTAAATGAAGTTCGCTCGCCCCAAGGTAAAACCGGTGTCGTTGGGTGAGGTTGCAAAAAAATTTGCTTTAGATTCAAATGTAAATGATGTGAAGATAACAGGAATTACACATAACACAAAAAGTGTTGAACCAGGTGATCTTTTTGTTGCTTTAAGTGGAGAAAAAAACCATGGGGCACAATTTGTTTCTGAAGCAATCGCAAATGGGGCCAGCGCAGTTCTAACAGATGATGCGGGACAAAATTTACTCGCAGATAAACAGATCCCTGTGATTTCCACAAAAAATCCACGTCACCTATTAGGTGATCTTTCCTCATTCGTATTTGGAAACCCATCACATTCACTTAAGGTTTTTGGCATTACTGGAACAAATGGAAAAACAACTTCAGCTTGGCTAATGAGATCTGGATTAGAGAAATGTGGAATTCCAACTTCATTACTTGGTACAGCAGGAATATCTATCGCAGGTACAAATTTACCTAGTTCTAGAACAACTCCAGAAGCCCCAGAATTGCAGGCACTTCTTGCTCTTGCTTTAGAAAAGGGATCTAAAGCAGTTTCAATGGAAGTTTCTTCACATGCTCTAACTTTAGAAAGAATTAATGGCACAAAATTTGCTTGCACAGGTTTTACAAATTTAAGTCAAGATCATTTAGATTTCCACAAAAACATGGAAGATTATTTTAATGCTAAAGCAAAACTATTTACTAAAGAATTCACCTCTCGCGCAGTAATAACTGAAGTAGACCAATGGGGTAAGAAACTTTCAAAACAATTAACAGGCATTGATTTCATGACCCTGGGCGGTGATGTCCACAATGACTGGCGAGTCAGTGACATCACCGCTGCCTTAGGTCACGTTTACTTTGAGTTATTTGATCCAAGAAATAAGCCATATAAAGTTACTTTAAGTTTTGCTGGATCTTTTAATGCTTACAACGCTGCTTTGGTTATAGCAATGGCAGATCAAATTGGTGTTGATACAAAAGAATTTATTAGTGGCATAAAAGCAACACAGATTCCTGGCAGAATGCAACCAGTTGTTATGCCTGGTGCCGCATTGGGAATTATCGACTACGCACATTCTCCAGAAGCAATCGACAATGTGTTAAGTGCACTTCGAAAGCAAACATTTGGGAAATTAATTGTTGTGCTGGGTGCTGGGGGAAACAGAGATTCTGAGAAAAGACCATTTATGGGCGCAGCAGGAGAAAAATACGCAGACCAACTAATAATTACAGATGATAATCCAAGAGATGAAGATCCAAGTCAAATAAGAAAAGCTGTCTTAGGTGGTACCAATGACAAATCAAAAGTTGTGGAGATTGGTAATAGAGCAGAGGCAATAAAACACGCTGCGCAAATCGCAACAACAGATGACACCATTGCCATTCTTGGTAAAGGTCATGAAACCACCCAAGAAATTGCTGGACAAGTATTTGATTTTGACGATGCCAAGCATCTTGAAGATGCTTTAAAGCAAAGGTTTGGAAAATTATGATTCCATTAACCCTCGAAGAGATTTCAGTTGCAATTAATGCAGCCACGCTTAACTTAGATTCAAATTTGAAAGTGACTGGAAAAGTTGTAATTGATTCAAGAAAAGTCTCTCAAGGTGATCTTTTTGTAGCAATAAACGGTGAGAAAGTTGATGGACATGATTTCTGTCATGAAGCAATAAAAAAGGGAGCAATTGCTGTTATCTCTTCCAAAGAATTAGTTGGCATACCTACGCTATTGGTAAAAGAGGGAAATGCTGCCTCAAAGAATGTTGATCAACCAACCGTTATTGCCTTAGGTAAATTAGCCAGTTATTTGTTAATGAAATTACCCAATATTTTTAAAATTGCTGTAACGGGTTCGTCAGGAAAGACAACGACTAAAGATTTGCTATTTGATTTAGGAAATTTGATTGGGCCAACTGTAGCCCCAGTAGGAAGCTATAACAATGAAATTGGAATGCCCCAAACAATTCTTGAGTGTGATGAAAAAACAAAAGTATTAATACTTGAGATGGGTGCCAGAGAAGTAGGAAACATTAAGAAACTCTGTCAAATAGCAAAACCTGATACTTCAATTCTATTAAACATAGGATCAGCTCACATCGAGATTTTTGGTTCAAGAGAACTTATTCTTAAAACAAAGAGTGAAATAATTGAGTGTCTTAACGCTGAAGATGTAGCTGTGTTAAACCACGAAGATGAGACTTTTTCCAAGCAAAAAACTAAAGCCAAAGTTGTGAGCTTTGGTTTAAGCGGAGCAGATGTCAGTGCTAAAAATGTGGTGCTTAATGATAAAGCGCAAGCATCCTACGAGTTGGAATTTGAAGGAAAAGTAAGTCAAGTTAACTTGAAATTAGTTGGAGCACATCAGGTATCTAACTCATTAGCTGCTGCAGCCGTATTTCTTAAAAAAGGATTAGATATTGATCTGGTAGCAAAAACTTTGTCGAATTCAGTAGCAAAAAGTAAATGGCGCATGCAGGTAGAGGTAAACAGTAAAAATGTTACGGTAATAAATGATTCTTATAACGCTAATCCTGAATCCATGAAAGCTGCAATTAGAACTCTTAAGCAAGCTGGGGCAGATAAAAAAACATTTATCATTGTTGGTGAAATGCTGGAGTTAGGTTCAGATTCAAAACAAATGCATGAAGAGGTTGCAGACTTAATTCAAAAGTTAGATGTTAAAAAGACGCTAGTAGTTGGAAATGGCGCAAAAATTGTTTCAGATTATCTATCAAATAATGCCTATAAAGGACGTCTTGAATTCTGCATGGATATCGATTCTGCAATATCTAAAACTAAAGAAATGGTTGAAATTAACGACGTAGTCTTAGTTAAAGCATCTAGAGCAATAGGTCTTGAGCGAGTCGCAAATGCATTAATGAATGATTTCAGCGAGAATTTGACCAACACCAAAAATCAGGAGGTCGGTCCGTGAGGCTGATCATCATTGCTGGTGTTTTTTCTATGATTTTTTCTCTGTTTGCAACACCGTTATTGATTAAGGCTTTGCGCAGACGAGGTCGTGCACAAGCAATAAGAGTTTCTGATGGAGATATCAAGTATCCAGAACACAATTCTAAAGTTGGCACACCATCTATGGGTGGACTTGCAATCCTTGGTGGAACCATTGTTGGTTATTCGATGGCACATTTAATTTTATGGAGACCACCAACACTGTCAGCTCTTATGGCAATAGGTTTAATGATTGGTTTAGCAATCGTTGGTTTCGCAGATGATTATCTAAAAATCTATAAACAAAATAGTAGAGGAATTAGAGCAAGAACTAAACTTCTTGGCCAAGCATTTGTAGCTTTTATTTTCGGTTACGCAACTCTTAATTACCCAGATGAATTAGGTAGAACTCCAGGTTCAACAGCACTTTCATTTGTAAGAGATACAAACTTTGTCTTGCCAACAATTTTGTTTGTTCTCTTAGTTTGGTTTTTAGTAACAGCAGCAACTAATGCAGTAAATTTGACAGATGGCTTAGATGGCTTAGCTGCCGGAGCAGCAGTTCTTACTTTAGGTTCATACATTTTGATCGGAGTTTTTCAGTTCAATCAAAATTGTTCATTTGAAAGAAATGCAACGTGTTATGACGTTAGAGATCCACTTGATTTGGCAGTCTTTGCAGCTGCAGTTGCTGGAGCATGTATTGGATTCTTGTGGTGGAACACAACACCAGCCCAAATATTTATGGGTGACACTGGTTCCTTAGCAATAGGTGGCGCAATTGCTGCCTTAGCGATAATGACACGTACTCAACTATTAATGGCCTTTTTAGCTGGATTGTTTGTTTTGATTACAGTTTCAGTAATTTTGCAAGTTAGTTCCTACAAGTTAACCGGTAAACGTGTTTTCAAGATGGCACCTCTTCATCATCATTTTGAAATGTTAGGTTGGCCTGAAATTCAAATAGTCGTTCGTTTTTGGGTAATTCATGGCGCATTAGTTGCTGGTGGATTAGCACTTTTCTATGCAAGTTGGGTAAGGGCATGATTGATTGGTCACGACACAATAGGCAAAGTGACTGGACAAAGATAAATGCTTGCGTTGTTGGTTTAGGCGTTGCAGGTTTTGCAGCAGCTGATGCTCTAATTGAAGTTGGTGCACAAGTAACTGTTATTGATAGTGGTAACGGTGATATTCAAAAAGAACATGGCACAGTTCTTGAAATACTTGGAGCACAGATTTATCTTGATTACAAAGGTGAAATTCCTGCTAATACAAATTTATTAATTGTTTCTCCTGGAGTTAAACCCACTGCACCAATAATTATTGAAGCTCAAAGCAAAAATATTGAAATTTGGGGTGAATTCGAGCTAGCGTGGAGATTAAGAACTCTTGATTATCCAGCACCATGGTTGTGTATAACTGGCACAAATGGAAAAACAACAACTGCTTTAATGCTTTCTTCTATTTTAACTTCCGCAGGATTTAAAGCACCCGCTGTGGGAAATATTGGTGATTCTTTAGTAAGTGCTGTTATGGACCCAATTCCAGCTGATGTTTTTGCAATTGAAGTAGGTGCACCACAATTACCATTTGTTAAATCAATGTCTGCTCATTCGGCAGTGGTATTAAATCTGGCTCAAGATCATTTAGATTTCTTTGGAAACTATGAAAATTACGGAAATACAAAAGCAAAAGTTTACAAGCAGGTTCAAAAAGCAGCTATCTATAACGTTCAAGACAGTGCAACTGAAAAAATGGTACAACAAGCAGATGTAGTTGAAGGTGCTAGAGCAGTCGGATTTACTTTAGGAATACCTGGATTATCGATGCTTGGGGTTGTGGAAGATTTTCTAGTTGATCGCGCCTTTGTAGAAGAAAGAAAAACTCACGCACAAGAACTTTGCTCAATTGAAGATATTCAACCAAATGCACCTCATAACATCGCAAATGCTTTAGCTGCAGCAGCATTAGCAAGGTCATATGGTGTTGAACCCGGTCATGTTAGAGATGGACTAAGAAGCTTTGTTCCAGCACCGCATCGAATCTCTGAAGTTGGTGAATTCAACGGTGTTACATATATAGACGATTCCAAAGCAACTAATTGTCATGCTGCACAGATGTCACTTAAGGCCTACGACAAAGTTGTTTGGATAGCTGGGGGACAAGCAAAGGGCCAGGATTTTTCAGAATTGATTAAACAAAACAGCAAAAATTTAAAGGCCGTAGTTCTATTAGGTCAAGATAAGCAATTAATTGCTGATTGCCTACAACAGTTAGCCCCTGAAATTCCAATTACATTGATTGAAAGAACTGACGAAGAAGCCATGACCGAGGTTGTTTTAGCTGCAACCAATTTTGCCCAAGTAGGTGACACTGTTTTGTTGGCCCCAGGTTGTGCCTCGTGGGACATGTTTAAGGACTACAAAGCTCGTGGAAACGCATTTGCAGAGGCAGTTAAAAAAACGCAAGGAACTAAATAATGTCAACTCATAATCAAGTTAAAAATAATGATGTTATCTCGGAAACAAAATTATCAGCGAATTTGTACTACGCGCTGATGATAGCAACCTTTAGTTTACTTTTTATCGGAATTATTATGATTCTATCTGCTTCCACTACTGTTTCATATAAGCAATTTGATAACCAATACGTAATATTTCTTCGTCAACTAATGTTTGCTGGAATTGGCATAATACTTATGTTAGCGATTTCATTCTTGCCGAAAATATTTTTTCATAAGTGGGCTAAAGTTGGTCTTTGGATTTCAATAGTGTTATTGATTTTGGTCTTGATTCCTGGAATTGGAATTTCGGTGGCGGGTCAAAGAAACTGGATAAGTTTATGGGGACCTTTTAGATTGCAGCCAAGTGAGATTGCCAAGCTCGCACTAATTGTTTGGGGATCAGTTGTATTAAGTAAACAAATTCGTTCAAAAATTACTACTTGGCAAAACTTACTCGTTCCAGTTTTTCCAGTGGGTGCAATTGTTGCCATTCTGGTAATCATGGAAGGTGATCTGGGAACAGCCCTAATTATTGGACCTATTTTGTTGTCGCTATTTTTTGCAGTCGGAGCACCAGTTAAGTTATTTACTTGGTCTGCCTTGGCTGGATTGTTAGCAATATTAGTTCTCTCAATTCAAGAAAGTTATCGTATTCAAAGATTTTTGTCATGGATTTATCCAACTGCAGAAAACCAAGATGCAGGTTGGCAAGTAACACATGGAAAATATGCACTTGCCTCAGGTGGATGGACTGGAATTGGTTTAGGTGCAAGTAAAGAAAAGTGGGGTTGGTTACCTGCTGCTCACACAGATTTTATATTCGCTGTAGTGGGTGAAGAAATTGGTTTGATTGGCACAGTAATTGTTCTTATTCTAATTGGAACAATTGCTTACGTTGCACTTACTTTAGCCAGAAAAACAAATGATTTATTTACTAAACTTATTGCTACTGGAGTTATGGCATGGATCGTTGTTCAATCAATTATTAATATTGGCGCTGTAATTGGGTTGTTACCGGTAACCGGAGTTCCTTTACCTCTGGTTTCTTATGGCGGATCCTCACTAGTATTTACAATGAGCGCAATTGGGGTATTGATGGCAGTTCTCAGAGCTGAACCAAGTGTTAAAGCTGAATTAAAGAAGAAAAAATCATTAAGAGCAATTAGATGACCGTAATTGCACTTGCAGCTGGTGGCACTGCTGGTCATATCGAACCTGCACTTGCGTGTGCTAAAGCAATCAAAGAAAAAGACAGTTCTGTTGAAGTTTTTGTAGTTGGTACAGAAAAAGGATTGGAAAGAACTCTTGTTCCCCAACGAGGTGTTGAATTAGCAATTATTCCATCAACTCCTATGCCTCGAAAAGTAAACTTATCTCTTTTCTCTTTACCCTTTCGACTTCTTGCCGCTACCAGAATTGCGCAACAACTACTTAGAGATAGAAAAGTTAATTGCGTAGTTGGTTTTGGTGCATATGTGTCGTTACCAGTTTATTTAGCAGCTAAAAAATTGGGTGTACCAATAATTGTTCATGAGGGAAACAAAAAAGCAGGTTTAGCAAACAGAATTGGTAGCAGGTTTGCAAAACAGGTGTTTCAAATGTTTCCAGGGTCAATAAAGGGTGCTTTAACAATTGGAATGCCTTTAAGAAGAGAGATCAGTACTTTAGATAAGGATGCCACCAGATTAAATGCAAGAAAAAGTTTTGGATTAGCAAGTGATAAGAAAACACTTTTAGTCTTTGGGGGCTCCCAAGGAGCCGCGTTCATTAATCAAGTAATTTCTGAATCATTAGAACAATTAGAAAAAATGGATATACAGATTCTGCACTCAATTGGAAACAAAAATAGGGTTGATGAAGCCACCAAAAAATACGACTTCTACCACCCAGTTTCATATATTGAAAAAATGGAATTGGCTTACGCAGCAGCCGATTTAGTTGTCTGTAGAGCTGGTGCCATGACTATTGCTGAACAAACTGTCTTGGCTATTCCAGCTATCTATATTCCATTTGCTTCAGGTAACGGGGAACAGCGCGAGAATGTTTCTGAACTTGTTAAAGACGGCGGCGGATCACTGATTTTGGAATCAGATTTAACATCAAACTTATTGGTTTCAAGAATAAGAGAAATCTTTGAAAGTCCAACAATGCTTGCGCAAATGTCACTTGCTGCAGGCAAGCACGCTCTGCGCGATGCTGATCAAAAAGTTGCTGAGAGCGCGTTAGCCTTAGCAAGTGCCCACAAATAGATTTGATAGCCATTTATGAACAAAGAGATTACTGAATTAGGCAAAGTTCATATTTTAGGTTTAGGTGGCGCTGGAATGTCTGGAATTGCCAGACTCTTAGCAGCCCAAGGCGTTGAAGTAAGTGGCACAGATGCCAAAGAGTCAAGAAGACTTGAATCACTTAGAAAACTGGGCGTAAAAGTTTTCGTGGGACATTCCCCAAACAATTTACTTGAAAGTCAAACAGTTATTTTCTCAACTGCCATAAAAGAAAATAATCCAGAATTGCAAGCTGCTCGAGAAAAGAATTTGAATATTCTCAAGAGATCAGATGCACTTGGAGTGTTGACTAGACAGTTTGAAACTATTGCAGTTTCAGGAACACATGGCAAAACCACAACAACTTCAATGGTCACAGTTGCCCTGCAAGCATGTGGTGAAGATCCTTCATTTGCAATTGGAAGTGAGCTATCTGAAACAGGTTCAAATGCACATCTGGGTGAGGGAAGCAATTTCATAGTTGAGGCAGATGAATCTGATGGTTCATTCTTACATTTGGCACCAAAGGTTGCTGTGGTAACAAATGTGGAACCAGATCATTTAGATTATTGGGAAACTTTTGAAAGAATTGAGAAAGCCTTTATTGAATTTTGTGAGTTAACCAAAGCAAGAGATGGATTTGCTGTTATTTGCGCTGATGACAAGGGTGGGCAAAAACTTATCGGCCAAGTTAAATCAAAGGGTGTAAAGGTTTTAACTTATGGAACAGCACCAGAATCTGATTTACAGATCAAAAATGTTAAGCCAGGTCTTCCAGGACATAGTTTTGATGTGGTTTTCAAAGGCGTTGAATTAGGAAATATTCAACTAAAAGTTCCTGGACTACATAATGCATTGAATGCAGCAGCAGCATTAGTTGTTGGTTTAGGACTAGGAAAAGAATTTAATCAATTAAGTAGCGGTATATCTAAATTCACAGGAACCAGAAGAAGATTTGAATTTAGGGGAAGTGCTAATGGTATTAGAGTTTATGACGATTATGCGCACCATCCAACCGAAATAACTGCAACACTAAAAGCTGCAAGAGATGTTGTAAATGGAGGCAATATTGTTGTGGCATTTCAAGCACATCACTATTACAGAACCGCTTTATTTAATAAAGAGTTTGGTGAGGCCCTAGGTTTAGCTGATCAAGTAGTGGTCTTAGAAGTTTTTGCACCTGGCGAGGAAGCAATTCCTGGCGCCAGTGGCCAAACAATGGCTTCATTGGTTCCTCTGTCGAAGGAAAGAGTTATTTTTGAACCATCTTGGTCAAAAGTTGCCCAGCATTTAGTTGACAGAGCCAAACCAAATGACATCATCATGACTTTGGGAGCAGGAGACATTGGTTTACTGGCTCCAGAGGTTTTGACTTTGCTAGAAGCACGTCAGAAATCGTGATCAGAAAAAAAATAAGAAGAAGGATCGTTTTTGTAATTCTTCTTTCTGCAGCAATAACCTCAACAGTTTTATACATCGGTTATTACTCAAATCTATTGATTATTAAAAAGATTGAAGTTCGAGGAGCAAACCAAGTGCCTGTTCAAGTAATTACCGATACGGCTCAAATTAGTTTGAACACTCAACTCCTAAGAGTTCCCACCAGTATTGTTGTGGAAAGGCTTACAACTATTAGTCAAATTGGAAGAGCAGAAGTAAGAAGAGGTTGGCCTTCTACTTTGGTAATTGAAGTAACTGAGCGAATTCCTTTAGCCCTTGCTGATACTCCAGCCGGAAGATTTTTAGTAGATGCTTCAGGAATTGCTTATCTTCCAGCACCAGGTGATGCAAATTTTCCATTAATTTCAGGACCAGATGATGCTTCAAGATCGGTAAGTATCTTGGCATGGCAAAGTTTTCCTGATTGGTTGAAAGCAGAAGTTGTTATTACTAATACAGATAACCCAAATTCAATTTGGTTCACATTGACAAGTGGAAGAAAAGTAATCTGGGGAGATTTGACTAAAGCAGAAGAAAAAAGTGCTGTCCTTAAAGTTCTGCGCAGGATGGCTGGATCAATCTATGATGTTTCAACACCAGAGGTTCCAGTAGTTAAACCTTAAAAATCGTTTGTGGCAACGTATTTGATTTCCAAATACTCATCTATTCCTTCATATCCACCTTCACGTCCAAGACCAGATTGCTTAACGCCACCAAATGGGGCTGAAGGATCTGAAACTAAACCTCTATTTAAACCAATCATTCCAACTTGAAGAGCTTCACTGACTTTTAATCCTCGCGCAAGATTTTTAGTGTAGATATAGCCTGCCAGTCCGTATTCAGATTTATTTGAAATCTTAAGGGCTTCAAATTCATCTTTTACTTTTACAACAGCTGCAACTGGGCCAAAGACTTCTTCAGAAATAATCTTGGCATCAGCAGAGACATTGCCTAAAACTGTGGCTGGGAAATAGCAACCAGGTCCAGGAGAAGGTTTGCCGCCAACTAATTGAGTTGCACCTTTACTAATTGCATCTGAGACCAATTCTTCAACTGAGCCAACAGCTTTTCTATTAACGAGTGGAGCAAGTGTTGTGTCAGTTGCTGTGCCGTGACCAACTTTTAAAGCACCCATTTTTTGAGCTAACTTGGAAACAAACTCATCATGAACTTGTTCTTGCACAAAAAATCTATTGGCAGCAGTACAAGCTTGACCACCATTTCTCATTTTTGCAATCATGGCTCCATCAATGGCAGCATCAATATCGGCATCATCAAGCACGATGAATGGGGCATTGCCACCAAGTTCCATGGAACAATTCAGAACTCTTTCGGAAGCTTTTTTTAAAAGCATTTTTCCAATACCAGTGGAGCCTGTGAAAGATAACTTTCCAATTCGTTCATCAGCAAGGGCTGCATCTGTAAGAGGACCTGGTTGATTTGTTTGCAAAACCGAAACTGTTCCAGGAAGAGCGCCTGCTTCCAACATGATTTTACTTATTGCCAAGGCTGTAAGTGGAGTTTCTGAAGCTGGTTTCAAAATTGCAGCACATCCTGCTGCAAGTGCTGCTCCAACTTTTCTTGTGTACATTGCTGCTGGGAAATTCCAAGGAGTAATTAAAAATGCAATTCCGATTGGTTGTTTGTAGGTCAATATTTTGTTGGCACCACTTGGTGCGTTTCTAATTGATCCATCGATTCTTACTGCTTCTTCAGAAAACCATCTAAAAAATTCAGCTGCATAGGTTACTTCTGCTTTAGCATCAACTAAAGTCTTACCGTTTTCTAAAGACATTAACATTGCTAAATCATCTGATTGAGCAATCATTAACTCATAAGTTTTTCTTAAAACTTCACCGCGAACACGTGGTGCGGTCTTGGCCCATTTTTCTTGAGCAACGACTGCAATTTCTAGTGCTTTCTTAAGATCATTTACTCCTGCATTGGCTACTTTTGTTAAAACTTCACCATTGGCAGGATCAGTAACGTTAAAAGGTTCATTTTCGCCATCAACAAATTTGTCTCCAATTAATAAGCCAATTGGAACTTTTGCCAAAAGTTTTTTGGTGACATCACTATTTGGATTAGCTACAGAATCAGGAACTTGCATCACTTGACTACTCATAATTAAATCCAATCACTTATCGAGCCAGTTTTTTGCTTGGGGGTTGGGTTAAAAAGGAATATCTTCGTCATTTTCACTTACTTCGGCTAAGGAGGCGGAAAGACCTAAAGCTTTTGCTACTCGATCATCGTTACTAATAAGTGGGATCGAAGCATTCTCAATTATTTCTCCCGTTTTTAAGTCAACCTGAAGTCCACCGATATCTGCTTGAACTTGTTCGGCGTTTGCAAATTCACACCACTTACTAACTTTGCACCAATTACAAGGCGGGTTAGGAGAGGGTGCAAAAAGTGTGTCACTTGCCCAACTATCAACCTGTTCTGCTAATTGAGACCAAGCAGAAAGTTTTACATTGGCATCATCGCAATCCCAAGAAATTGTCTTGCACCCATCATTCGAAATTAGTTCAAGTTCAACTCGTTTGTTCTTAAAATTGCCCAGTTTTTCTGTTACTTCCTTCGGTAAACAATCTTGCACCATTAACCTAATTGCCAATGGCAATTGAGGATAAATATTAAAGTAGATATCTTTCTCAATGTCTTGGATGCTAGAAACAGTTTTAATCTCACGCCACACAAGATCATCACCATTTTTGTAAATAAGATCTGGCCTAGTGCTCACTGTGATATCAGCATCTGTATCAAGAGCTTCTATGGCTAACTCTGTTACGACTTTAGAATCTTTATTAATTGGGCAAGTCAATTGATGTTGAATTAAGAATGGTAATGCTGTATTTGCTTCCTCTTGATTCCAACCAATTTCTGTAGCAATTATCCCTAAACTTGAATTTGTTGGAATATCTTCTTTAGTGCATTCTTGTGCTCTTTTATGTGCTTGTTCTAACCAAGCATGAACTAGTAAGCCGCGTTGTTGTGCATTGTTTTGTGTTTCTTGAGTTGTTCTAAGTCCAAGTTCATCTTGAAGAAAATATTGTCTGGGACATCTTCTATAACTATGAAATTTTGAAGGTGAATACGCCTTTGGCCACGGAGCAAAAGCTGTTATCCCCAGCAATCCTGGTCTATTTGGCAGAGTCGGACACATTGTGTTGGCACGACAACCTCTGCAACTTGGTCCAGGTTTTTGAGTTCCACCTTGAACCCTTTGCAAAACTATAGGTAATGTTTTTTCTTCAAATAGTTTTTTAGCACCAGCAATAGTGTCTTCTAAAACAATTGCTTGACTAGCATCAAGACATCCAAGTTCTCTTATTCTTACTTTCTCAGCCGGTTTTAAAATTTTATAAATTGGATCTCGAGGTGAACTCCAACTTGGTTCACTATGAGGAACCCCTTCAGCAAGAATGCGAGCGATAACTCCAGCTCTCACAGGGTTAATTGTTGTTAACCCAGCTTTGGAAAACTTAAGTGCTCTAAATTCTCTAATTTTTGAATCTGCTGAAGTTAAATATATTCCCCAAGCAAACCATTCGGTATGAGAAGTTTCGGTGATATCAAAGGCTTGAATGATTTCTAAATCAGTAAAGTCAATTCCTTGAGCAATATCTTCTTCGCGTGCTTTTTCCCAGGCCTTTAAGTAACCAGATAGCGCATCAATTGACCATAATTTATGTGACTTCTCAACTTTATTTCTGGCGTTCTTGATAGCTTCATTTATTGCACTTTCAGATACTTCTTCAATATCTTCAAATTCATGAACAACTTTGTCATTGTTAATAGTTGATAAGAGTGCGTCTCTAACAATTCCTAGTGGAAAAGATTCAAAGCTGGGGTAGCGAAGTTGAATGTAGCCTTCACCAATTTTTGCAGCTGGTCTTGACTTAAGTGAAATGAAATCTGAACAGGCTCTGTTTTCTTCAGCACCAACTTGGGAGGCAGATATTCTTAAAAATCCAGCATTGGTAACGGGAAATCCTGGATGCCACTCTTGAGGTAATTGAATGCTCACGTATTTTCATCTCCAAATGGAAGCATTTCCATTCCAGAATTTTCTACATTTGATTTAGTGCGCACTCTTTTTTCAAGGTTTAGGCTTTGAAGTAGTTCCTCAGACTCAGGTGTTCCAGGAATTGGTGCTTTAGCAGTTTTCGCAGGACAAACTTTAACAAAAGCACATGATTTGCAAGCAGTTCCTGGATTTGCCATCCAGGTTTGTTTTGTTAGAGAAGAATCCATTTTTCTTCTAGTGGTAACTAAATGCTGCACAGCTCTGTCTAGGGCAGACTTATAAGTGGGTCTTCTCACCCGATCTCTGCCAGGTAAATAAATTAATTCAACTTCTCCAACATTTAGTCCACTTTCTTTCAATCCAGCGGCATAAAGCATTACTTGACGAAGTGAATCTGTTAGGTATTGGGGAGCTGGTTTTTTTGAGGTTTTGTAATCGGTAATTCTTACAACATCATCTCGTGTCATTCTGTCTAGTCGACCATAGAGTTTTACCGATTCAAATATTGCACTAACTGGTCGTTCAATATCTTCTATTTCAACCACAAGTTTGGTGGGATCTTCTAAATCAAAATAGCCTTTGAGAGACTCAGCACTTTTATCTTTCAGAGTGACTAGATCTTCTTCTTTCAGCCAAGATTTATTGTTATTTATAACGGTTTCTCCGGTGTCGCGAAGAAGATTCCAGGCAACTTCTTTGGTTCTATTTTCTGATTTAATCTTAAGGAAATTTTCCAGAACATCATGAACCAAGGTTCCAATTATTTGGGGGAGACCAGCTGGCTCACGCCACCCCGCTACCGATGAAAACCAATAAGCAAGTGAACATCTATCAAAACTTGATAACTGACTGGGGGAAACATGATTTGGTAATTGGTTTCCGATGTCGGCAACCTTGACCGCAACTAACTTATCTTCTGACACAAATTTAATTTCTAGATATGTAGAAAACTTTCATCTACATCGACTTAACTGCAGCAACAACCTTGGACAATGAATCTTTAGCATCACCAAAGAGAAGTGTGGTTTTGTCGTTGAATAGTAATTCATTTTCAACACCGGCAAAACCTGGTCGCATTGATCTCTTCATGAAAACAACTTGTTCGGCTTGATCAGCGTTGAGAATTGGCATGCCAAATATTGGAGAAGTTTTATCGGTTCGAGCAGATGGGTTTACCACGTCATTTGCACCCACAACTACAGCCACACTGGCATTTGAAAACTCTGAATTAATTTCATCCATTTCTTTTAATTGCTCATATGGAACATCGGCTTCGGCTAATAGCACGTTCATGTGTCCTGGCATACGTCCTGCAACGGGATGAATTGCGTATTCAACTTCAACACCTTTAGAAATTAATAAGTCCACAAGTTCTCTTAATGTTTGTTGAGCTTGGGCTACTGCTAAACCATAACCTGGAACAATAATTACTTTTGAGGCATAAGTCAGCATTATTGCGATGTCATTTGGTCCAGCACTTTTTACGGGACGATCAACTGCAGTACCTGCAGCACTTGTTGCTTTAGCAGTAAAGGCTCCAAAAAGAGTTGAAGTTAAAGGACGACCCATTGCTTTTGCCATCAACTGAGTAAGAAGTGTTCCTGATGCACCAACAAGTGTTCCGGCAACTAATAACAACACATTGTCTAGAACGTAACCACTTGCTGCTACAGATAATCCAGTAAAGGCATTGAGCAAACTAATTACTATTGGAACATCTGCTCCACCTACTGGTAACACAAAAAGAATACCCATGATCAATGACAAACCAACCAAAGTCCACATAGCCCAGATTTCGGGGAAAATCATCAAATAAACGGACATAAAAAGAGTTGCTGACGCAGTACCAATAGTTATAAATCTTCCTAGCGGAAGCACCACTGGTCTGGATGTCATTAATTCTTGCAGTTTTAAGAAAGTAACAATTGAACCTGTGAAAGAAACTGATCCAATAACTATTGTGAAAACTGTTGCAAAAAGAGCAACAAATCCGGCCGTTGTTCCAATTTTTAAGAATTCAATTGCAGACACTGCCATTGCAGCACCGCCACCAACACCATTAAATAAAGCAACCATTTGTGGCATCTGAGTCATTTGAACTTTTCTGGCTGCAACAAAACCAATCAATGTTCCAATTACTACTGCAATTAAAATAAGAGGAAGATGTTTTAAATTGCTTTCAGAAAAGAAAACAATTGCAACTGCAGCAATAGCTCCAATTGCACCAATTCGATTTCCCAATCTTGCTGACTTAGGAGACGACAATGCTTTGAGAGCAATAATAAATGCAAGTGCTGCACCAAGATTTGCAATCTGAGACCAAACAGGTGTCATTTTTTGTCACCTGGCTTGTTTGTTTTCTTGGATTTAAAAAGTTCGAGCATTCGATCTGTTACAACAAATCCGCCAACCATGTTTATTGTTGCTAAAACTACTGCTACAAGTCCAAGTCCTAGTTCTAAATTATTGTCTGCATGACCTGTGACAATAATTGCTCCAACCAAAATCACACCGTGGATTGCATTTGCTCCAGACATAAGGGGAGTGTGCAATATTGTGGAAACCTTTGATACAACTTCAAAGCCCACAAAAATACTTAAGATAAATATCGTTAGTAAGGCAATTTCAACACTCATATGTTTACCCTTGTCCTAACTCGGTTTTAACAAATTCATTTGTGATTTCACCATTAATAACCAATGCACTTCCGGAAACAACTTCATCTTCTTTATCGATAACTATTTTTTCTTCTTTGACAATAAAGGAAAGCAGGGAAATTACATTTCCGGCAAATAAAAATGATGCATCAGGTGCCATGGATGAGGCAATGTTTTGCCCACCCCAAATTTTGATTCCATTTTGTTCGACAATTTGACCAGCAACAGATCCTTCAACATTGCCTCCGTTTTCAGCGGCCATGTCTGCAATTACAGATCCATACTTCATGCCTTTAAGCATTGCGGAAGTAACAAGTCTTGGTGCAGGTCTACCTGGAACCGCAGCTGTTGTAACTAATACATCTGTAGCAGTTATGTATGGAGTTAGTAATTCTTGTTGAAGTTTTGTTCTTTCTTGATCCATTTCCTTGGCGTAACCGCCACTTCCTTCAACAACTGGTAAATCTAATTCAATAAAAGTCGCACCCACAGATTTAACTTCATCTTTACTGGCTGCTCGTACGTCATAACCAGAAACAATTGCTCCAAGTTTTTTAGCAGTAGCCATTACTTGTAAACCAGCAACGCCTGCACCAATTACTAAAACCTTAGAAGGTCTGATAGTTCCAGAGGCTGTCATTACTAAAGGAAACATCTTGGGTAATAAAGACGCAGCTGTGACCATGGTGTGATAACCAGAGACAGTTGCTTGCGAAGTAAGAGCATCTGCACTTTGAGCTCTAGAAATTCTTGGAACAAAGTCAAACGATAATAATGTAGCTTTTGCTTTCAAAATAGCGGCGATATTTTCTTTATCTCTTTTGGCCTGCGCAAACGATAAACACACTGCACCTGGTTTTAGTGATGCAGCAAGATTGGGAGCAATTGTTCCCACAGAGGCAACAACATCAGCATTCTTAATTGAATTGGAAATATCTGTTGTTATTTTTGCGCCAGCTTCTTCATAATTTGCGTTGGTGAATAGCGCACTTAATCCAGCATCGCTTTCAATTACAACTTCAAATCCAAGTTTGATCAATTTAGAAATAGTGGCAGGGGCAGCTGCAACTCTTTTTTCGCCAACTCGGCTTTCTTTAGGCACAACTAATTGCATGGAAATTTAAATCCCCTTGAATTTCATTTCTAGTTTGTAAAGGTAACTCTATTGACTATTCCCAGAATTTTCTTCTCTACTTATATGTAGGCAACACGCCGAGTCGCGTGCTTGGCTAAGTCCCAGTTCACGTCTAAATTCTCTGTGCTTAACACACGCAACAACTTTTAGCCTCAAGTTGAGGTTCAGAGTTGAAACAGGGGGAATTTCAGTGGTTGCACCACAAAATTACTTGGCCATTATCAAAGTTGTTGGTATTGGTGGCGGTGGCGTTAACGCGGTAAATCGAATGATTGAAGCTGGCCTAAAAGGCGTTGAATTTGTGGCAATAAATACCGATGCACAAGCTCTTTTGATGAGCGATGCAGACGTGAAGTTAGACATTGGTCGTGAATTAACTCGTGGACTTGGAGCAGGTGCTGATCCGTCAGTAGGTCGCCAAGCTGCAGAAGATCACATTGAAGAATTAAGGGATGTATTAAAAGGTTCTGACATGGTTTTTGTCACTGCAGGTGAAGGTGGCGGAACTGGAACTGGTGGAGCCCCAGTTGTAGCAAGAGTTGCCAAAGAAGTTGGCGCACTAACAATTGGTGTTGTTACTAAACCATTTAACTTTGAAGGTAAACGTCGCATCACCCAAGCAGACATAGGTGTGGAAGCACTTCGAAACGAAGTTGATACTTTAATCGTTATTCCAAATGATCGTTTACTTTCACTTTCAGACAGAAATATTTCTGTAATTGATGCATTTAGACAAGCAGATCATGTTCTTTTACAAGGGGTTAGTGGTATCACAGATTTAATTACTACCCCTGGATTAATCAACTTAGATTTTGCCGACGTAAGAAGTGTTATGGCAGGTGCTGGAACTGCATTGATGGGAATTGGTTCTGCTCGAGGTGAAAACAGAGCTGCAATTGCAGCACAAAATGCAATAGCTTCACCACTTTTGGAAGCAGATATTCAAGGAGCAAAAGGGGTATTGCTTTCTATTGCTGGTGGATCTGATTTAGGTTTATTTGAAATAAATGAAGCAGCTCGTCTGGTTCAAAATGTTGCAGCAACAGAGGCAAACATTATTTTTGGTGCCGTAATTGATGACACTTTAGGAGATGAAGTAAGAGTTACTGTTATTGCAGCTGGTTTTGCAGATAAGGATTTAGCTTCGGTTAGAAGAAGTTCAATTCATGCGGTAGATAATTCTGAACCAGAAATCCCATCTTTTGTGGCAAAGTCAACAGATAACACTGGACCTCAATCAGTTGTTAATTCAACATTTGATGCTTCAAAGGTTTCAACACCTAGAAGAGTAGTTTTTGATGACACACCAAGTGACGATCTTGATGTACCGGATTTCTTAAAGTAGATAAATTATGTCGGTGCCTACACCGATTTCATCTGGTAAGTCAGGCAAAGCAAACTGGGGTTTCTTTAGCCGCCAAGGTGGAATCAGTAAAAAACCTTACGATTCTTTAAATATTGCAGATCATGTTAAAGATAATGATGAAGATGTTGCAAGAAACAGAGAAATTCTCTCTGAACATCTATCAATGCCACTTGTTTACATCGGGGCAACTCATTCGCCCAATGTTGTGAATGTGAAATCAGAATTTCCTGATGTTCATCAAGACACCGATGCTTTAGTAACTCGTGAAACTAATCTTGGTTTAGTAATAATGTCAGCTGATTGCGCCCCAATTGTTTTACTAGATCCCGTGGCACACGTTGTTGGAGTTGTGCATGCTGGATGGCAAGGAATGTTAGTTGGGGTAGTAGCAAATGCGGTTGAAGGAATGCTTGATTTGGGTGCTGAACCAGAAAATTTGAAAGCAATAATTGGTCCTACTATTAGTGCTAAAAATTTTATAGCCACTCAAGAAAGATTTGATGAAGTAAAAGACATCGAACCCAGTGCTGCAGTTAAGTTACCTGATGGCCAACTTGCAGTAGATATTCGTAAAGGTGTCAAACATCAATTGGCCCAGTATCAGATAAAAACAACAGATTTAAACATCTGCACCTTTGATACCCTTGAGTTGTTTTCTTTTAGAAGAGATCCAATTACAGGAAGAAATGCCACAGTTGCTTGGCTCAGTGAATGAGTAATCGTTTAAAAGATATTCAAAGCAATCTTGAAAAGATTAATTCTAGAATTGCTGAAGCTTGTTCCAGCTCGAAAAGAAATATTTCGGAAATAACCCTGATTGCCGTGACTAAGACCTATCCAGCCTCTGATGTTGATTTGTTGAAACAACTAGGTATCGAAAACGTAGGAGAAAACAAAGACCAGGAAGCAGTAGGAAAGATAAGTCAGGTTAAGGAAAAATTCAGTTGGCATTTCATTGGCCAGTTGCAGTCAAATAAAGCCAAATCAGTTGTTACGTATGCAGATTTAATTCACTCAGTTGATCGTTTAACTCTTGCCAAAGAATTACAAAAAAGTGCCAGTGCAATTGCAAAGAAACAAAAAGTCTTAATTCAAGTTGACCTTGATCAAAGTGGCCCAGATCCAAGTAGAGGTGGAGTTTGGCCAGCTGACTTAGCAGGATTGGCTCAATTCATAAGCCAATCAGAAAACCTGGAATTAGCTGGTTTGATGAGTGTGGCTCCTCTGGGAGAAAATCCATTAGAGGCTTTTCAGCGCTTGGCTCAACTAAGAAGTGATTTTTTGAAGAACTACCCAAATGCTGTGATTTTGTCTGCTGGAATGAGTGAAGATTTAGAAGCAGCAATTGAGCACGGTGCGACACACCTTCGAATTGGCTCTGCCTTACTCGGGGAAAGACCAAAAATCAGGTAACTTTGACTTTAGTCACAGGCGTAACAGCAGCAACTTGAGGTTTCGCAGGTGCCACAAACGTGTGTAATCAGGAGGAAGATATGCCAAAAGGCTTTCGCAAAATGGCTGTCTATTTAGGTTTAGTTGAAGATAATCAAAATTATTTAGATGATGAAATCGAAGAATTTTATGAAGAAGAAGCACCAACTACTCAACGTTGGTCACCAACACCAAGAGCTTTCTCTACCAACGGTTCCACAGCTTTAGCAGATCGTCCCGAGGTTAGAGTTGCCCCGCAAATAAAACCTGTGATTGCCGAACCAGTTTCAAGAATCACCACACTTCACCCAAGAGCATTTAATGATGCTCGAAGAATTGGTGAAGAGTACCGTGACGGAACTCCGGTAATTATTAACTTGTCAGAAATGGATCCAAGTGACCAAAAAAGAATCCTTGATTTTGCTTCAGGATTGGCTTTTGCTCTCAGAGGAACCATTGAAAGAGTTACCAATTCAGTTTTCTTGATTTCGCCAGCCAACGTTGATCTTGGGGCAGAAGCTCGCCAACAAGTCGCGCAAGATGGCTTTTTTAATCAAGTTTAAATTAAACTAAATTCACATGGGTTCATTAATCGCACAAGTTCTCCAGTTATACCTATTGGTAATGATTGGTCGATTGGTATTTGATTACGTTCAAATATTTGCTCGCTCCTGGACACCTTCAGGTTTCCTGCTGTTACTGGTAGAGACGATTTATTCACTGACTGATCCACCACTAAATTTCTTCAGACGTTTTATTCCACCTTTAAGAATTGGTTCGATTTCTCTGGATCTGTCGTTTTTGGTAGTTATTATCCTGATTCAAATAGCTATTGGGATATTTTCTTCCCTCTAACGCTTAATCTGGGCCCCCAGCAGGGTAGATTATTATTCGTTGGAAAACAGTTCTTGGAGAGATAAATGGCATTAACCCCAGAAGATGTAGCAAACGTTGTCTTTGACACCACACGTGTGCGCATGGGTTATGACGTTGCCCAAGTTGATGAATTTTTAGAAAGAGTTGCTGAAGAAATAGCAGCGTTACAAAATGAAGTTGAAATGGCACGAAAAGGAACTTCTCTTTCTTCGTCTCAAAGTGTTGACACCAAATCACCCGTTGAAGTTTTAACCCTGGCACAACAAGCACTAACAGCTGCAACGAACGAAGCAGAAAGATTAGTCAGAGAAGCCAGAGCAAGAGCTGCCTCAATTTCTTCAAGTGTTGAATCTGAAAAAGCTCAAATCGAGGCGCAAATAAAAAGACTTGAAGCCATTGAAATTGATTACCGAAATCGTCTACGAAATTGGTTATCAGGAATGCTTAATGATCTAGGAGCTCAATTAAATGACTCCATTGATTCAACAGGGCCTGTAAATGTTATTACTAGTGCACCTGAAAATAACTAACCTAAAACTTAAGCTTTATTAATCCAAATTTCTAGCTTTAGATCTTCATCACTAGTAGTTGCTGGTCCAGAACCTTTTTGTTCTTCAAATTTAAGCGCTAACACTTCAGATTTGATAACTTCAATATTTTGTTTAACAGATTCTAGAACTTGAGCATCCGTGGTGAAGAACTCTAGGTTTATTCGGTCAGAGACCTCTAAACCTGAAGTTTTTCTGGCCTCTTGAATCATTCTTATAACTTCGCGAGAAATTCCCAAACTTCTTAATTCCGCAGAGATTTCTAAGTCAAGAGCAATTGTTTCTCCGTCTTGACTCATCACAGACCAGCCTTCGCGTGGAGTCTCGGTGATGATCACATCCTCAGCAGTGATTTCAAAATCTTGACCTGAGACTTTGATAATTGTTTTGTTGTTATCTCTTAAATCTTTGACCAAACTTGTGGCATCAAGATTAGTGATTTCCTTGGCAATAGCTGGTGTTTCTTTGGCATATCTTGCACCCAAAGTTCGAAAGTTTGCTTTCACAGCCACATTTACAAGATCTCCTGTTTGACTCAATGACTGCACATCAAGAATGTTTAGTTCTTCGGCTAATTGATCTTTCAAATCTTGGGGAACCTTGTCCCAGTTCTTAGCAGAAACTAAAGCTCTAGATAAGGGTTGGCGATTCTTAACTTTTCCTTCAGCGCGAGCACCTCGTCCTAGTTCAACTAAGCGCCTGATAAGACCCATATTTGCGATTAAGTCTGTTCTTATTTCTTCTTTGTTGGCTGTAGGCCAATCTCCTAAATGAACTGATTGCAATGAGGAATCTGTGGTTGTTTTGAACATGTCTTGCCAAACTCTTTCAGTAATAAATGGCACAAAGGGTGCCATGAGCAAAGTTATGGTTCTTAATGCTTCATGCAAGGTAGCAAGTGCAACAGGTTCTCCATCCCAAAATCTTCTTCTATTTCTTCTCACATACCAATTGGACATATCATCAACAACATCAGATAAAACCCGACCAGCTTTTTGAGTATCAAAGTTTTCTAAGGCTTGGGTAACTTGTAAAACTGCGTCATCTACCAGGCTTAGTAACCATTGATCAATTTCTGGTCTTTGATTTCTTTCAACAACTTTGTCTCCAGGTTTGTAATTAGATAAACGAGTGTAAAGAGAAAGAAATGACGCAGTATTCCAATAGGTGAGTAATACTTTTCTTGTTACTTCTTGAATAGCAGAATGACCAACTCTTCTGGCCTGCCAAGGAGAACCTGAAGCCAACATGAACCAACGCACAGAATCAGCACCGTGCTCATCCATTAATTCAATTGGCTCCAAAACATTTCCCAAATGCTTACTCATCTTGCGACCTTTTTCATCCAAGATGTGACCTAGGGTGACAACGTTTTTGTATGAGCTTTGATCAAAAACTAATGTGCCAATTGCCATCAAGGTATAAAACCAACCTCTGGTTTGGTCAATTGCTTCACAAATGAAATCTGCTGGATAACTTTTCTTAAACAATTCTTGATTTTCTTGCGGATAATTAAGTTGAGCAAAAGGCATTGCTCCTGAGTCATACCAGCAATCAATTACTTCAGGAACTCTTTGTGCCACGTTGTTACAAGTTGGGCATTTAATTGTGATGTCATCAACAAATGGTCTGTGTGGATCTGTCTTTGTTACATCTTGACCAGAAAGCTCACTTAATTCCTTTAGTGAACCAACTGCAGTTTGATGCTTTTCTTCACATATCCAAATCGGAAGGGGAGTGCCCCAATATCTATTTCTAGAAAGCGCCCAGTCAATGTTGTTGTTTAACCAATCGCCATATCTGCCATGTTTGATGGTGTTAGGAAACCAGTTGGTTTTTTCATTTTCTCTTAAGAGTGCATCTTTTATTTGAGTTGTTCTGATGTACCAAGACGGTTGGGCGTAATACATCAATGGTGTGTGACAACGCCAGCAATGAGGATACTGATGTTCGTAAGCTAATTCTTTGAAGAGAATTTCTCTCTTCTTTAAATCTTTTACTATTTCTTTGTCTGCTTTCTTAAAAAACAGACCTGCAACTAACGGGGTATTGGGTAAGAAATGCCCATCTGCTTGCACTGGATTAACAACAGGTAAACCATATTTTCTACAAACTTGTAAATCCTCCGCACCAAATGCTGGTGATTGATGAACAATTCCTGTTCCATCTTCTGTGGTTACATAATCTGCTAAAACCACACTGTGTAACGCATCAGAAACTTCATCGAACAAGGATTTTCCAAAAGGCGGTTCATAGTGAATACCTTCCAAATCTTTACCTTTGATGGATTCTTTGATTACTATTTCTTCCCCAAGCACACCAGCAAGATCTTTAGCGATAACAAAATGTTCATCTTCAAGCTGGGCAATCACATATTCGATATCTGGGCCAACAGCTGCTGCAGTGTTGCTGATTGTGGTCCAAGGAGTAGTTGTCCACACTAAAAGTGAAAGTTTTTTATATTTTTTTGCTAATTCGCCATCAAGGACTGGAAATCTTAAATATATTGATTGATCAGTTATTGTTTCATAGCCTTGAGAAAGTTCATGATCAGATAAACCTGTGCCACATCTTGGGCAATATGGACTAACTCTGTAGTCAGAAACTAGCAAACCTTTTTTATGTATTTCCTTTAACGACCACCAAACTGATTCCACATAACTTGGATTCATCGTCCAATAGGCTTTATCAAAATCAACCCAATAGCCCATTCGAGAAGTCATAGAAGTGAAGTCACTTACATTTCGTAAAACCGATTCACGACACTTTTGATTGAACTCAGCAACTCCAAATTTCTCAATATCGTTTTTGCCAGTGAAACCTAATTCTTTTTCAACAGCTAATTCAACTGGTAGTCCGTGACAATCCCAGCCTGCGTAACGAGGAACGTAATAACCTTGCATGGCTTTAAATCTTGGGAAGACATCTTTAAAAACTCTTGCTTCAACGTGATGAGCACCAGGTTTACCATTTGCGGTTGGTGGACCTTCGTAAAAAATCCAGCTCTTACTTTGGTCTCTTTGGTTTAATGATTTGTGGAAAATCTGCTCACTTTCCCACATGCCGATAACTTCACGTTCCATTTCAGGAAGGTTGATTCGGTTGGGCACCTCGCGATACACGCTTTAGAGCACCTTCCTAACTTTGTTAAACGATAAATAAGAAAAAAGTGGGCACTCGTAGTTTATGAGAACCCTGGTTCGCGTAGTCTTCGCTAGGTGAAGAGTCGCACACATTTACAAGATTTAATGCTGAAGATAGCGATAGGCGTAATCGCTCTAGATTTACTTACCAAAGTCTTAGCAGTCAAATATTTAGAAAATCAACCAAACGTTGTGCTTATTCCAGCCGTCTTTGGTGAAAGTGCTGGACCTTTGTTGCAACTTACATTCATAAGAAATCCAGGGGCTGCTTTTGGTTTGGGAGCCAGCACTACCTGGGTCTTCACGATTCTTGCGATCTTAATTTCTGTCTATATATATAGAACAGGTAAAAAGGTTGTTCGCTTGAGTTGGGCAATTTGCTTAGGGGCAATGCTAGGTGGGGCCTTAGGAAATTTGATCGATCGAATATTTAGAGCACCAGGAGTTTTTCGAGGCGCAGTTGTTGATTTCTTCCAAATTCCTTATTGGGCTATTTTCAATATTGCCGATATGAGTGTGACAATTTCTGCTGTGGTAATTGCCGTCATGACATTGTTTGGCAAAGATCCTTATCAAAAGAGTGAAAAAAAGTGAGTGAATTTTCTCTAGTTGTTGATGAGTCCCAAGAGGGTTTAAGAATTGATGCACTTTTAGCTTCCACATTTGAACTTTCCCGAACCAAAGTTGTCTCAGATATTGATGCAGGTTCAGTCTTGGTGAATGGAAAAACAGCACTTAAGTCCTACCGAGTTGCTGTTGGTGATGACATTGCTTATAAACCAATAATTAAAACCGCTATCAATCCAGCTGATCAGGTCACAACTATTCCGATACTTTTTGCTGATGAAGATGTAGTGGTAATTGATAAACCAGTTGGTGTTGCAGTGCATCCAAGTCCTGGCTGGGAAGGTCCAACAGTTACTGCCTCCATTGAAGCTTTGGGACACAGAATCTCAACAAGTGGTGCAAGTGAACGACAAGGAATTGTTCATCGTTTAGATGTTGGAACAAGTGGTGTGATGGTTGTGGCAAAAAGTGAATTAGCTTATGAAAGTTTAAAAGATCAATTTAGAGACAGAACTGTGAAAAAGATTTATCACGCACTTGTGCAAGGACATCCTGATCCATCAAAAGGAACAATTGATGCACCAATTAGTAGACATCCGCAAGAAAATTACAAATATGCAGTTGTAAATGGCGGTAAAGACAGTGTTACTCATTATGAAACTATTGAAGCTTTTGCTGGTGCCTCACTTTTAAAGATTGAGTTGGAAACAGGGCGAACTCATCAAATCAGAGTTCACATGGCTGCGATAAAGCATCCGTGTGTAGGAGATTCCATGTATGGGGCAGATCCGAAGTTGGCTGCCACACTTGAATTGCATCGCCAGTGGTTACACGCCACACAGTTAACATTTCGCCACCCAAAAACTGGTCAGGATGTGACTTTTAACTCCGCATATCCTCAAGATTTATCGCTAAGTCTGACCCGCATCGCCGAGGTTTATAAGTAAAATTGTCACAAGGTAGTCATAAATTAGTAGTACAAATTCCCCTTTGTATTAACCAGTCGAAAGGACTTATTAGTTAGTTATGTCCAATCGCGATTCCTTTGTTCACTTACACGTTCACACTGAATATTCAATGTTAGATGGCGCATCACGCCTAAATCCTTTGGTGAGTGAAACAAAAAGATTAGGTATGCCAGCTATAGCAATTACCGATCACGGCAATCTTTATGGGGCGTTTGATTTTTACAAGAACGCCAAAGAACAAGGTGTTAAACCAATTATTGGTATCGAAGGCTATTACTCACCTAATGGTAGAAAATCTCGGGAAATGTTGGACTTTGGTGGAAATTCTAAAAGTGAAGACCAAGAGTTTGGTCGAGGAAAGTCTCCCTACACACACATCACAATGTGGGCAACAACAACAGAAGCAATGCATAACTTGTTTCGAATTTCTTCATTAGCAAGTATTGAAGGTTATTACTACAAACCAAGATTAGATTACGAATTACTACAAAAATATGGCAAAGGTTTAATTGCCACAACTGGTTGTCCATCAGGAGAAGTCAACAGATGGCTACAAGCAGGAGACGAGAAAAAAGCTCTTGAAGTAGCTGCCACCATGCAAGAGGTTTTGGGTAAAGAAAACTACTTCTGCGAACTTATGGATCACGGTTTAGATATTGAAAAGAAAACAAAACCAGCACTGCTAAAAATTGCTAAGGAATTAGGCATTCCACTAGTTGCAACCAATGATCTTCATTACACCTACGCCTCAGATGCAGCATCACACGAAGTTTTGTTATGCGTAGGAACAAGAACCACTCTTAGTGACCCAAATAGATTCAAATTTGACTCCCAAGATTTTTACTTAAAATCACCTGCTGAAATGAGAGAAATCTTCAAAGACTACCCAGAGGCATGTGACAACACGTTATTGATTGCTGAGCGATGTGATGTGAAATTCACTGAAGGTGCAAACCTTATGCCAAGTTTTGAAGTGCCCCAGGGGGAAACAGAAGAAACTTGGTTAGCAAAAGAAGTGCAAATTGGTTTGGCTAAAAGATTTAAGAATCAAATTCCTGCTGAACACCAAAAGCAAGCAGAATATGAAATCAACGTTATTAACCAAATGGGTTTTCCAAGTTATTTTCTTGTGGTAGCTGACCTTGTTCGATACGCAAAAGAAAATGGCATACGAGTTGGTCCAGGAAGAGGATCAGCTGGTGGTTCTGTTATCGCATTTGCTTTAGGTATAACCGAACTTGATCCTTTGAAACATGGATTACTTTTTGAAAGATTCTTGAATCCAGAAAGAATTTCTTTACCCGATATTGATATTGATTTTGATGAAAAAAGACGCTCCGACATGATTCGTTATGCCACAACCAAATATGGTTCAGACCACGTCTCTCAAATCATCACTTATGGAACGATTAAAGCCAAAGCTGCGATTAAAGATTCAGCACGTGTTTTAGGTTATCCATTTGCAGTTTCTGACAAAATCACCAAACTAATCCCACCACCAGTTGTTGGTAAAGACATGTCGCTGGCCTCAATTTTTGATAAGAGTGATGAAAGATTTAAAGAAGCAAATGAGTTTAGAAATCTATACAAATCAGATCCTGATGCCCAAAAAATTGTTGATACAGCGCGTGGCTTAGAAGGATTAAGAAGACAACCAGGTGTGCACGCTGCAGGCGTTATTTTATGTCGTGAACCTTTAATTGATGTTGTGCCACTTTGGAAAAGAGAACAAGATGGCGCGATAATCACCCAATTTGATATGGGCGCTTGTGAATCTTTGGGACTACTAAAGATGGATTTTCTTGGTTTAAGAAACTTAACTGTTCTAGATGACTGTTTAGCTCACATTAAACGAAATAAGAATAAAGAATTTGTTCTAGAAGATTTAGAGTTAACTGATAAACCAACTTATGAACTCTTAAGTAGGGGAGACACTCTTGGAGTATTTCAACTAGACGGTGCTCCAATGCGCGCTCTACTTCGATCAATGCAGCCAGATAATTTTGAACACATTTCAGCCGTACTTGCGCTTTATAGACCTGGCCCAATGGGTGTTAATGCTCACAATGATTACGCCGATCGAAAAAACAAAAGAACCCAAGTTAAACCAATACACGAAGATCTTGCTGGACCGCTAGATGAAATCTTGTCGGATACTTACGGTCTTATTGTTTATCAAGAACAAGTAATGGCAATTGCCCAAAAAGTTGCGGGCTACTCACTTGGTAAAGCAGATCTTTTACGACGAGCGATGGGTAAGAAAAAGAAAGAAATTCTTGATCAAGAGTTTGTGCCATTTAGAGATGGAATGCGTGCCAACAGTTATTCAGAAGATGCCATTAAGACTCTGTGGGACACACTTGTTCCATTCTCTGATTATGCATTTAACAGAGCACACACTGCTGGTTATGGATTAGTTTCATATTGGACTGCTTATTTAAAAGCCAATTTTCCTGCTGAATACATGGCCGCTTTATTGTCAAGTGTTAAAGATGATCGAGACAAATTAGCTATTTACTTAAATGAATGTCGTCGTATGGGAATAAAAGTTCTGCCACCAGATGTCAACGAATCCTTAAGTGAATTTGCACCAATTGGAAATGACATTCGATTTGGGTTATCTGCCATTAAAAACGTTGGTGAAAACGTGGTAGATGCACTAATCACATCAAGGAATAAATCTGAGAGATTTACTGACTTCTTTGATTTCTTAAAGAAAGTTGATCCTGCAGTTTGTAGCAAAAGAGTTATTGAAGCACTAATCAAAGCAGGTGCTTTTGACTCTATGTTGCATTCTCGTAAAGGGCTTCTAAGTATTCACATAGAAGCAGTTGATAGTTCAAGTGAATCAAAGCGAGCAGAATCAATTGGACAATACGATCTATTTGGTTCATCCACAACAGATGCAATTTCTTTAACCGGTACAGAAATTTCCATTCCAGATGGTGAATGGGATAAAGCAATCCTATTGAACTTTGAAAGAGAAATGTTAGGACTTTATGTAAGTGATCATCCATTATTAGGAATTGAACACTTGTTAAACAGATTTTCCGATACTTCAATGGCCGACATTACCCATGGCAATAAAAATGATGGCGATATTGTGACAGTTGCAGGATTAGTTACAAACATTCAAAGAAAAGTTACAAAGCAAGGTGCCTCATGGGCGATAGTCACTTTGGAAGATCTAGCGGGTGCAGTTGATCTAATGGTTTTCTCGCAAACTTATGCAAATGTTTCTGGTTTAATTCACGAGGATGCGATTTTAGCTGTCAGAGCAAAAATTGATGCTCGAGAAGAAGAAAGCCCTAAATTAGTTGCCTTAGAATTCTCAGTTCCTGATTTAAACAAACAAAGAACAAATCCAGTAGTTGTTAAATTGCCTTTGGCAAGATGCACACCACCTGTAGTGGACTCAATAAAATCTGTGCTCCAGACTCACCCTGGATCTGTCGAAGTTCACCTGCATTTAAGCAATGGTGATAAAACTACTGTGATGAAAATTGATGAGAATTTGAGAGTGGAACCAACCTCAGCACTATTTGGAGAACTAAAAGCTCTTCTTGGACCAAGTGCAGTTGCTTAATTAGGACTAATTGTCACCCTGGTTAAGAACGGGGCTGGGACACTTGGAATTTCTTGCATCAAGATTGTTTCTCGATTAATAATTTTCATAACAGCTTTTAATCTTAAATTCGCATCATCAATATTCAATAGAGACTGTTGTTCAATGGAAGTTAGGGGCAGCAATCCCGCAATCAGAAAACTTAAAGCTGAAGGTTCATCGGGCAAAGCTCGTGAGGCATTGTCATTGTCAGCATCAACCATCATCATGAAGTCAATACATTTTTCCTGGGCCAAAGTAATGGTGGCCTTGTCGAAATTGATGGGAGTTTCTTTTCTAGTTCTTACTTCACCAATCAAATATGGAGCTTTGCTGACACTGATTGACTTGATATCAAATCTTTCCCCGCCAATAACAGTTATCTCAAAGGTTCCATCTGGATTTGCTGTGGTTTTTCTTAAAACTGCGATGGTTCCAATTTCAGCCAATTGAGGAAGGTCTTCATTAATTTCTGAACCCTTAACAATTGAGACAATCCCAAATCTTTGTTCGCTTTCAGGAAGAGCCAAGAGATCTGCCATGAGTCGTCTGTATCTGTTTTCAAAAATGTGCAAAGGCATTAGTTGGTGTGGCATCAAAACGGTATTGAGAGGAAATATTGGCAACATCTTTAGACCTGTTTCTTCATCTCTCATGAGACAAGAATATGCCAAGATTTAAATCTGAGCATCCCGTAGAATTAAACATATGATTCGTCGTGTTGATTTAAGAAATCTTGATAAAATTCCTCAACCCGTGGTGCCTCGAGCCCAAATTGATGTCGAATCTGTGATCAGTGTTGTTAAACCCATAATTGAGGATGTTAAGAAAAATGGTGATGAGGCAGTCATCAATTGGACTGAAAAATTTGATGGAGTCAAGCCCTCTGCCATAAGAGTTCCTCAAGAAGTTATCGATAAAGCTTTCAGCGAAATGCCTAGTGATGTTGTTGATGCTTTAGAAGAAGCAATTAAGCGAACAAAGAAAGTTCACCAATCACAAACTCGAAATGAGTCAACCACGCAAGTAGTTAGCGGTGGAAGCGTAAGTCAACGTTGGCTGCCAGTTGATCGGGTTGGACTTTATGTACCAGGTGGTAATGCCGTTTACCCATCAAGTGTTGTGATGAATGTTGTGCCAGCACAAATTGCTGGTGTTAGATCTATTGCGGTAACAAGTCCTGCGCAAAAAGAAAATGACGGCTGGCCTAATAAAACTATTCTTGCTGCGTGCAAATTACTTGGAATAACTGAAATTTATGCTGCAGGTGGAGCTCAAGCAATTGCAATGTTTGCCTACGGCACTAAAACTTGCGAACCCGTGAACATGGTTACTGGACCAGGAAATATTTATGTCACCGCTGCAAAAAGATTATTAAGAGGTCTAATCGGAATAGATAGCGAAGCAGGCCCTACAGAAATTGCAATTCTAGCTGATGAATCTGGAAATGCTTCTTGGATTGCAGCAGACTTAATAAGTCAAGCAGAACATGATGTAATTGCAGCTAGTGTTCTAGTGACAACTTCTGAAAAGCTAGCTCTAGAAGTTGAAAAAGAATTAGAGTTACAGGTTCCTCAAACTAAGCACGCACAGCGCATTAAGCAGGCTTTAAGTGGAAACCAAAGTGCCATTGTGTTAGTTAAAGATCTTCAACAAGGTTTAGCAGTAATAGATCAGTATGCAGCTGAGCACTTAGAAATTCATACTCTGGATGCCCAAAATATTGCTTATAAGGTAAAAAATGCTGGAGCAATATTTATTGGACCTCATGCACCTGTTTCCCTGGGTGATTATTTGGCTGGCAGCAATCACGTCTTGCCAACTGGTGGTTGTGCTTGTCATTCATCTGGTCTTTCAGTTCAAACATTTCTTCGAAGCGTTAGCTACATTGATTACTCAAAAGCAGCACTAGAAGATGCCGCCAATCAAATACGAACTCTGGCGCACACAGAAGATTTACCTGCTCATGCTCAAGCAGTAGACATCAGATTCGAAAAGCCATGACCGAAGTTAATGACAATTTCATCATGAACAATAATTAGAGTTATAAATAACAACTGAAAGGGGCAGGTCATGAGTAGAAAAGGGCGTGTAGCTCGCACTACTAAAGAAAGTGACGTGCTCGTTGAAATTGATCTAGACGGAACTGGTGAAGTTGTAGTTGACACTGGTGTGCCATTTTTTGATCACATGTTAAGCCAACTTGGTAAGCACGGGGCTTTTGATTTAACTGTAAAAACAAAAGGTGATATTTCTGTGGACGAACACCACACAATCGAAGATACATCTTTAGCATTAGGAACAGCATTTAAAGAAGCCATGGGCGATAAGTCAGGAATTAGACGCTACGGCGATGCAACATTGCCCCTAGATGAAGTTTTAGTTAGAGCTGCTGTTGATCTTTCAGGTCGTCCATACCTTGTTCATAGCGAAACTGAAATTGCACCAATGATTGGTACATATGACACAACTTTGACAAAACACATTTGGGAATCATTTGTAAACAGTGCTGACATAACTTTGCATATTAAAGTACTAGAAGGTCGAAATGCACATCACGTTGTTGAAGCTCAGTTCAAAGCTGTAGCGCGAGCACTTAGAGATGCTGTGAGTTTCGATGCAAAATCAGTCGGAATTCCATCTACCAAGGGTGTGCTGTAGATAAAACTCATGTTTAAACTTGGGTTTTAATGTCAAAATCAATAGTTATTCTTGATTACGGATCAGGAAATATTAGATCTGCAGAAAAAAGTTTGGCAAAAGTTGGAGCCAAAGTATCAATCTCAAGTGATTATGAAACCTGTCTTAATGCTGATGGCTTAGTGATTCCTGGGGTGGGAGCTTTTGAGTCTTGTATGCAAGGAATTAGAAAAGTAAAAGGCCAAGAAATTGTTGATAAACGCCTAGCTGGTAGCAGAAAAGTTTTTGGAATTTGTGTGGGAATGCAAATCATGTTTGAGAATGGACTTGAGCATGGAGTTAACACTCCAGGACTACATCAATGGCCAGGGTCTGTAACAGAATTAAAAGCCAACGTTTTGCCTCACATGGGTTGGAATAACGTAGAAGTATCAAAGGGGAGTCAAATCTTTAAAGGTATCGAGAGTGAAAAGTTCTATTTCGTTCATTCATATGCAGCCAAAGAATTAGATTTGCACGGGACAGAAAAAATATCTGCACCCCTTAAGCATTACTCAACTCATGGAGAAAAATTCTTATCAAGTGTAGAAAACGGACCCTTAACTGCAACACAATTTCACCCAGAGAAATCTGGTGATGCTGGTTTGCAGTTGCTAGCAAACTGGTTGGAAAATGTTTGATATGAAACCACTAATTCTTTTACCTGCAGTGGATGTTTCTGAAGGTCGCGCTGTTCGATTAGTGCAAGGAGAATTAGGTAGCGAAACTTCTTATGGTTCACCACTTGAGGCGGCACTTGCTTGGCAAGAACAAGGAGCATCCTGGATTCATTTAGTTGATTTAGATGCTGCATTTGGTAAGGGAAACAACAAAGAACTTTTAGAAGAGGTAACAGCAAAGTTAGATATAAATGTTGAACTTTCTGGTGGGATTCGTGATGATCAATCCTTGGAGAGCGCTTTAGCAACAGGAGCGGCCCGAATAAATCTTGGCACGGCCGCACTTGAAGATCCTGAATGGACAGCAAAAGTAATCGCCAAATACGGGGAAAAGATTGCAATTGGTTTAGATGTGCGAGGAAGAAAGTTAGCGGCTCGTGGTTGGACCAAAGAAGGTGGCGAGTTAGTTGAAACTCTGCAAAGACTTGATAAAGATAACGCAGCAAGATATGTCGTAACCGATGTTACAAAAGATGGAACATTACAAGGTCCCAATGTTGCGTTATTAAAAGAGATTCTTAATTACACAAAAAAACCTGTAATTGCTTCAGGTGGAATTGCAGAATTGACAGATATTGCTTTATTAAGAGAACTCACTGATATTGGTGTAGAAGGTGCAATTGTAGGAAAAGCGCTCTATGCTCAGAAATTTACTTTAAGACAAGCTTTAGATATAGCAGAAAATTGATTAGATGACTTTAGCGATAAGAATTATTCCATGTCTTGATGTAGCAGATGGTCGGGTAGTAAAAGGCGTAAACTTTCAAAATCTTGTTGACGCAGGAGATCCTGTTGAACTAGCTAGTTATTATGCAGAAAATGGTGCAGATGAAATTACTTTTCTTGATATTTCAGCATCCAAGGATGATAAGAAAACAATTATTGATGTAGTCAAAAAAACTGCCGAAGCTGTTTTTGTGCCTCTCACAGTTGGTGGAGGTATAAGAAGTGTGGATGATGTGGATTTACTTCTAAGAGCTGGTGCAGACAAAGTGTCCATTAATACAAGTGCTATTTCAAATCCAGATCTGATTAATGCCATATCAAAAAGATTTGGTTCTCAAGTTTTAGTTATTTCAATTGATGCACGAAGAACGAGTGAAAAATTCGCTGTTTCTGGATTTGAAGTAACTACACATGGTGGGTCAAAAAGTGCTGGACTGGATGCGTTGGCTTGGACTAAGCAAGCAGTTGAAAGAGGCGCAGGAGAAGTACTTCTAAATTCAATGGATAAAGACGGAACTAAAGATGGTTTTGATCTGGAACTTATTTCGTTAATTAAAAAGAACATAAGTGTGCCATTAATTGCAAGTGGAGGTGCTGGAAAAGTATCTGACTTTGCCCCGGCCGTTAAAGCAGGAGCAGATGCCTTATTGGCAGCAAGTATTTTTCATTTCCAAGAAGTTTTAATAAATCAAGTTAAGGCAGAACTTAAAGCAAACAATATTGAGATTAGAACCCAAATTTAGTTTCTTTAAGAATTCTTATTGCACTTTCTTCACCTTCAAATTCGATATTTACGTGAGCTTTTCGACCGTACGCAAATAAGAGTAAATCAATTACTTCACCTTTCATGGTGACACAGCTATTGCCAGACTTTATTGTGTAAGTTCCTTGGTCTGATTGGGCAATAATGCCAACTTTTGCTTTACGCATAAGTAATTTGCCAGATTGAGTAAAGCGCTTCCAAATTAACTTTTTATCATCTTCATCCAGGTTTCGGGGAGAATAGTCTGGTTGACCACGCAACAGATCTTCATGATGAATTAGGAATTCAAAAGAGTTAGCTAAATTATCAACACCTGGAAGAGCAAAGAAACTAGTTGTCTTTGGTCCTTGTTCAAATTCTGTTATTAGATTTTCAAATCCACGACTCTTAATGTCTTGGGCAACTTTTGATGTGTAGCTAGAGAAAGCAGGAACAACTAATCCAATTGCTGCATCAGGTCTTGTCTCTCTGGAAACCAAGTGAACAAGTAAGTCAAAGGAATTCCATCCTTCGCAAAGAGTGGGTGCTTCTGGACCCAGTTTTCTTAAAAGTTGAGATATTGCTACTCGTTCACGTTTGGCTAAAGATGTCATGTAAACAGAGTAGAGGAAAAGATACCTAACGACAATTCAGGTTCTGACCTAGGTAAGAATATGCACATGGGTGAAATTTCTTTGGCAGCTATCGCAGAATATTGGTCATCGCTTAAACCAAATGAAAATGGATTAGTTCCAGCAATAACAACTGATCACTCAACGAAACAGGTTTTGATGATGGCCTGGATGAATGAAGAGTCTTTTACAAAAACTTTGCAAACTAAGAATGTCACTTACTATTCACGATCAAGAAACAAACTCTGGGTAAAAGGTGAAGAGTCTGGCAACACCCAAAGATTAAAGGAAATTCGAATTGATTGCGATGCTGACACAATACTTATTGCCGTTGAGCAAAAAGGTGAAGCTTGCCACACAGGAGAGAAGACTTGTTTTGATGGTGTTTTAGTTTGGTCTGAAAAATAATTGATGAACTCAATTAAACTTGGAGTAAATACTCCAGATCTTGAACAATTTAAGGTTTATGCCAAAGACAGAAAAGTAATTCCGGTTGTTAGAAAACTCATTGGTGATTCATTTACTCCTGTTGGCTTATATAAGGCTCTAGCTGATGAAAGACCTGGAACTTTTCTACTCGAATCAGCAGAACATGGACAAAGTTGGTCAAGATACTCATTTGTAGGAGTTTCCAGTTCTGCAACATTGCGCAGCAAAAAAGGTAAGGCGAAATGGACAGGAAAACCACCCAAAGGAGTTTTACTTGAGGGTGATATCTGGAATGTTTTTAAGCAAACTTTAGATTTTCTTGCAACTAAACCATTGCCAAATTTGCCTCCCTTAACTGGTGGATTAGTTGGATACTTTGCTTATGACATTGTTCGAATGTTTGAGAGAATTCCTGATGAAAATCCAAATGAAACAAGCGTGCCAGATCTATTAATGTTGCTGGCCACTGATTTTGCTGTCTTAGATCATGTTGATGGAACTGTTTGGTTAATTGCTAACGCTGTAAATTACGACGGGACAGATGAACGAGTTGATTTAGCTTATGAGGATGCCCTTAAAAGATTAGATTCAATGCAAGCATCACTTTCCAACCCTCAGTCTCAAGGCAATTCAACATTTAATATGGAAGCCAAATTAGATTACAGTAATCGCACAAAAAGTTCTGATTATCAAAATTCTGTGAAAAGGGCAATCAATTACATTGAAGCAGGAGATGCATTTCAAATAGTTTTATCTCAAAGATTTGACATGAAAACTCAAGCAAGTGGTCTTGATATCTATAGAGTTTTAAGAGCAACAAATCCAAGTCCTTATATGTATTACTTGAATGTTCCAACAGAAGATCTAGCAAACACTGAGTTTGAAATAATTGGATCTAGTCCAGAAGCCTTAGTGACCGTTAAAGATAGACAAGCCATGATGCACCCAATTGCTGGAACCAGAGCAAGATCTAGTGATTCAAAAATTGATGATGAATCTGCTATTGAATTACTTAATGATCCTAAGGAAAAAGCAGAACATCTTATGTTGGTAGATCTTGGAAGAAATGATTTAGGACGAGTGTGCAAACCTGGTTCAGTTGAAGTGACACAATTTATGCAGGTTGAAAAATACAGTCACGTCATGCATCTTGTCTCAACTGTTATTGGAACACTAAATGATGAAATTTCTGCAGCTGATGCTTTGAAAGCAACCTTTCCTGCTGGAACTCTTTCGGGAGCACCAAAGGTCAGAGCGATGGAAATAATTGATGAACTAGAACCTGTTAGGCGTGGAATTTATGGTGGAGCGTTAGGTTATTTTGATTTCGCCGGCAATATGGATGTAGCAATAACTATTAGAACAGCACTACTAAAGAATGGTGTTGCTTATGTTCAGGCAGGAGCAGGGGTAGTTGCAGACTCTCTTCCAAGTAGTGAAGATATGGAATGCCAGAATAAAGCAGCCGTGGTACTCAGAGCCGTTGCCATAGCTTCATCATTAGGCTAATAACATAAATTTAATTAAGGAGAAATAGTTAATGTCAAAAGATAACCATGGCCAAACACCTGCTGCTTGGACTGGAACTTTCATTATTATTTCAGCATCAATTATTTCTACATATGCATTAGTTGTTAACAATTGGACGATGTTTTGGACAGGAATAGGTTTAAGTGTTCTAGGTGGAATTGTTTGGATCGCCTGGGAAAAAGCAAGTTCAAAACGAAAATAGATTAGGAAAACCATGTCGAGCGTTTTAGACGAAATAATCGTTGGCGTTCGCGAAGATTTAGCTCTAAGGCAAGAAAAAGTTACAATTGATGAATTGAAAGCTCAAGCAGAAAAAACTTCTAAAGCAATTGATCCATTTCCTATCTTTGATGAAGCAGGAGTGGCAGTAATTGCTGAAATTAAAAGATCAAGCCCTTCAAAAGGTGAACTATCAAAAATTGTTGACCCTGCATCTTTGGCTAAAAAATATGAAGCAGGTGGCGCAAGTTGCATCAGTGTTTTAACCGAAGAAAGAAGATTTAAGGGATGTTTAGCAGACTTAGCAGCAGTTCGAAAAGTTGTTGATATTCCAGTTTTAAGAAAAGACTTCATTGTTTCTAGTTATCAACTTTGGGAAGCAAGAGCCTATGGTGCTGATTTAGCTCTGTTAATTGTGGCGGCCCTTGATCAAGAAGCACTCGTTTCACTAATTGAAAGATCAAAAAGCATTGGACTTACTCCCTTGGTTGAAGTGCACACCGAGGAAGAAATTAAGAGAGCAGCAGATGCTGGTGCGAAATTAGTAGGAATTAATGCCCGAAATTTAAAAACATTAGAAGTTGATAGAAACACTTTTGCAAAGTTAGCTCCACTTGTTCCAAGTGGTTGCATCATGGTTGCTGAATCTGGGGTAAGAGACAAACACGATTTGATAACTTATGCAAATGCCGGAGCACATGCAGTATTAGTTGGGGAAAGTTTAGTTATGCATGAAGATCCTCAAGCAGCAGTTCATGAACTTGTTACTGCAGGAGCACATCCAGCAACAAATCATGGTCGATAAATAACATGACTACTTTCTTGCAAGATTTAAAGAAAATCGATGATCAGACCGGACATTTTGGTCAGTTCGGTGGACGCTTTGTTCCTGAAGCTTTAATCTCAGCACTTGATCAACTTGAAACTGAATATTTAAAAGCAGCAGCAGACCCAAAATTTAACGATGATTTTCAAAACCTTTTAAAGGATTATGTTGGTCGACCAAGTCCTTTAACTGAAGCAAAGAATTTATCAAAGCATGCAGGTGGAGCTCGTATATTTCTCAAACGAGAAGATTTAAATCACACCGGTTCACACAAAATCAACAATGTAATTGGTCAAGCATTACTCACTGTTCGTATGGGAAAGAAAAGAATTATTGCCGAAACAGGTGCAGGTCAACACGGTGTTGCCACTGCAACTGCTGCTGCATTGTTTGGTCTTGAATGTGTCATCTATATGGGTGAAGAAGATACCGTTCGTCAATCTTTAAATGTTGCACGTATGAAACTTTTAGGTGCCACGGTAGTTCCAGTTACAACTGGTACAAAAACTCTCAAAGACGCAATTAATGAAGCAATGCGTGATTGGGTAACAAATGTTGAAACCACACATTACTTATTAGGAACTGTGGCAGGACCACATCCTTTCCCAACGATTGGTCGAAACTTTCACAGCATTATGGGTGTGGAAGCAAGACAACAAATATTAGAAAAAACTGGGAAACTTCCCACTGCTGTCACAGCATGTGTTGGTGGTGGTTCAAATGCAATTGGGCTGTTTCATCCATTTATTTTGGATAAAGATGTGCAGTTACATGGTTATGAAGCTGCCGGTGATGGAATTGAAACTGGAAGACACGCAGCAACTCTTTCTGGTGGCACAATCGGAATTTTGCATGGAACAAGATCTTATGTTTTGCAAGATGAAAATGGACAAACACTTGCTAGTCATTCCATTTCTGCTGGTCTTGATTATCCAGGTGTTGGACCTGAGCATGCCTGGTTAAAAGACACAGGCAGAGCTTTTTACCATCCAATAACTGATACCGAAGCCATGGATGCTTTCTCTTTGTTATCAAGAACTGAAGGAATAATTCCTGCTATTGAAACAGCCCATGCAATTGCTGGAACAGTTAAGCTAGGAAAAGAATTAGGTAAAGATGCTGTGATAGTTATCAATTGCAGCGGTCGAGGCGATAAAGATGTTGAAACCGCTGCTAAATGGTTCAAGATAACTCCTGGTTCATGAGCACTATTCACCAAGTATTTAACAAAGCTAAATCTGAAAATAGAGCAGCTTTAATTGCGTATTTGCCTGCAGGATTTCCCACTATTGAGGGATCAATAAAAATTATGCAAGAGATGCTTAATAACGGTGTTGATCTTATTGAAATTGGTGTGCCATATAGCGACCCACTGATGGATGGACCAACTATTCAAGAGGCTGTTGATATTGCATTAAACAATAAAACTGGAATTAAAGATGTTATGCACATTGTTAGTGAAGTTTCAAAATTAGGTAAACCTGTATTGACCATGAGTTATTGGAGCCCAATTGAAAAATGGGGTGTAGCAAATTACGCCCAGCAAATGAAAGATGCAGGAGGAGTTGGGGTAATTACCCCAGATTTACCACCGGATGAATCTGATTTATGGATTAGCGAAAGTGATAAAAACAATATTGATCGAGTTTTTGTTGTAGCGCCAAGCACTACAGAGGAAAGACTAAAACTAGTGACAAAAAAAGTCACAGGATTTGTTTATGCAGCAAGTCTTATGGGTGTAACAGGAACAAGAAATCAAGTATCAAATAAAGCAGAAGAGTTAGTTTCGCGAATAAGAAAACACACAGATTTACCCGTGGCCGTGGGGCTTGGGGTCTCCAATGCTGAACAGGCTAAAGAAGTAGCAAAGTTTGCAGATGGGGTAATTGTGGGAAGTGCTTTTGTTAAAGTCATTCTTGAACAACCTGATTTGAGTAAATCACTGCAGGCCATAGCCCAAATGAGCAAAGATTTTGCTCGAGGTGTGCACAGAGACTAGCCAGAATTTGGTCTGGGGATATGTCTTGATTAGATTGTTATTACAACATAAAAGTGGAGTAAATAAATGGCAAACCCAGATGACATTAGAAATAAGGCCGCACAAGTTCGCGCTAACGCAAATTCGCAAGATAGTAAGAAAGCTAAAACGATTCAAATCATCGGTGGACTATTTGTTCTAACACTTGTTGTCGGACTAATCGGGGCTGGCGTTTATGCCAGAGGACAAGCTCAAGGTCAAAGTATTACTCCAGAATTAATCACAGATTATAATTCTTCAGCTCAATTGCCAACTGGGGTTACAGCTAAAGAGGGTTATGGTGTTCCAGTTGGAAAGCAAGATCCAAATTCTCCTAGGGCAGAACTTTATGAAGATTTTCAGTGTCCAGCATGTGGTTCCTTAGAAAAAGCAAATGGTAAAAACATTATTGATGCCGCAGTAAAAGGCGACATTAATTTGACACTTCATCCAATGATTTTTCTTGACCGAAATTTTCCTGAATCAGAACTTGCTTCCTTGAGATCAACTATGGCTTTTGGATGTGCGGTAGATGCTGGAAAAACAGCAGAATTTCACGCCGGTGTATTTGAATTGCAACCTGCAAGAGAAGGTGATGGATTTAGTAATCAACAGTTACTTGATTTAGGTAAAAAAGTTGGAATTCAAGGTGATGACTACACAACTTTTGAAACTTGTTTAACATCAGAAAAATACAAAGGTTGGGCTCAAAATTCACAACTACATGCGCAAGATCGTGGTGTTCAGGGAACTCCAAGCTTCTACTTAAACGGAACAGCAATTGAGAATTCAATTCTTTTTGATCCAGCAGGTTTTGCAGGAGTCGTTGCAGAAGCTAAAAAGTAGTCAGTTTTGATTCAACTAAGTATTCCAAGTCCAAGTACTGGAGTTATCTATTTAGGTCCACTTCCTTTGAGGGCTTATTCACTTTTCATAATTTTAGGAATCTTTGTTGCAATTTGGTTAGGTAACAAGAGGTGGATTGCAAAAGGCGGTAAGCCAGGACAAGTAAGTGATGTTGCAATTTTTGCAGTTCCATTTGGAATAATTGGTGGCAGAATTTATCACGTTGCTACTGATTGGGAAAAGTACTTTGGATCAGGACAAAACTGGATTGATGCGCTAAAGATTTGGAATGGCGGATTAGGAATTTGGGGCGCAATTCTTTTTGGCGGGGTTGGAGCATGGATTGGTTGCAAGTATTACAAGATCTATTTACCACCTTTTGCAGACGCAATAGCTCCAGGAATAATTTTTGCTCAAGCAATTGGAAGATTAGGAAATTATTTCAATCAGGAATTATTTGGTAAACCAACTGATTTAGCATGGGGACTAGAAATTGCCGAGAAATTTAGACCACAAGGATTTGAATCATTTGCAACGTTTCACCCAACTTTCTTGTACGAAATAATATGGAACGTACTTATAGGTTTTGGTCTGATTTATCTTGATCGAAAATACAAAATTGGCCATGGTCGACTATTTGCACTTTATGTAAGCCTTTATAGCTTAGGCAGATTATTCATTGAAAACTTGAGAATCGATGAGGCCCGATTGGTTCTGGGTTTCAGATTCAACGTTTTTACAAGTTTAGTAGTTATAGTGGGGGGTCTAATCTATTTCTTTATTAGTAACAGATCCAAACCTGGAAAAGATAAAGAATTGTTTAGGAGATCTGCTTAATGAGCAAGGGTGAGAAGTATCTCAGCGAAGAAGTAATTCATCGCAATGTCAATGGTGGCTGGTTACGTCCAGCTGTGTTTGGCGCAATGGATGGTTTGGTTTCAAACTTTGCATTAATGATTGGTGTAGCAGGAGGATCTAAAGCACTAGGTGCAGAAAATACAAGTGCAATAGTTCTGGCTGGTTTTGCTGGATTACTAGCGGGTGCTTTTTCTATGGCAGCAGGTGAATACACCTCTGTCAAAAGTCAAGCAGAACTTGCATTGGCAGAAATTGAATTAGAACGCAACGAAATTAAAAACAACTTGGATCACGAAATTAGGGAGCTAGCTGAAGTTTGGATGAAACGTGGTGTCACAGAAACTGTGGCTTTACAGTTTTCAAAAGAACTGAGCAAAAATGAGCAAGCTTTTCTTGATGCACACACCTCAGCAGAATTCGGCGTAACTGCAGATGATTTACCTTCAGCAAACGTGGCAGCGATTTCATCATTCATCGCATTTGGCGGAGGTGCACTGGTTCCATTAGTGCCATACATGTTTGGTCTAACCGACATTGTTTATTCAATGGTTATTTCTTTATTTGGATTATTTCTGGCCGGGGCACTGGTGTCTTTGGTCACAACAAGAACATGGTGGTACTCAGGGATCCGACAATTACTACTGGGTAGTGGGGCAGCTGCTGTTACCTGGTTTCTTGGTTCCACAATTGGAGCAGCGCTCTAGTTGGTCATAGGTTAGAATTAAAGCCTTACTGTTAGTACTTGGGCCAAAGTCGTCCCTTCGAAATAAATTCGTTTTAGGGACAAGCCTTGCAAACTTTAACTAGCAACAATCAAGGTCTATATGACTCAAATTTTGAGCATGACGCTTGTGGTGTGGCTTTAGTTGCAACCTTAAATAAAAAAGCAACTCATGAAATAGTTGCATCTGGACTTGAAGCTTTAAGAAATCTTGAACACCGTGGTGCTTCAGGAAGTGAACCAGATTCTGGCGATGGTGCTGGAATATTAATACAAATACCTGATGAATTCTTAAGAGACGTTGTTGATTTTGAATTACCAAAAAGTGGGCATTACGCCGTAGGAATTGTCTTTCTGCCCCAAGATAAAGACGGATACTTAGCAGCAAAAAACAAGATCTCTGAAGTGGCGCTGACTGAGCAAATTAATATTTTAGGTTGGCGAGAGGTGCCAACAAATTCACAAGAAATAGGTAAAACTGCCAAAAGCGTTATGCCTCGTTTTGAAATGATTTTCATTCAACCTGAAAACAAAGAATTAAAAGATATTCAGGTTGATAGAGCAATTTATCCTTTTAGAAAGATCATTGAGAATTCAATTGATGTTTACTTTGCTTCTCTTTCTGCACGAAGCATTGTTTACAAAGGAATGTTGACAACTGGACAACTTGAACCTTTCTATCCAGATCTATCTTCACCAAAAGTTGTTTCAAGAATTGCACTAGTTCATTCAAGATTTAGTACCAACACATTCCCATCCTGGCCCCTTGCTCATCCTTATCGTCTAATTGCCCATAATGGCGAAATCAATACGGTTAAAGGAAATAGAAACTGGATGCATGCCAGGGAAAATCTGTTGAAAACTGATTTGATACCTGGAGATTTATCTCGAGTGTTTCCAATTTGTTCAAACGAAGCAAGTGATTCTGCTTCATTTGATGAAGTACTGGAATTAATTCATCTAGGTGGTAGAAGTCTTCCTCATTCAATCTTGATGATGATTCCTGAAGCATGGGAAAACAATCCAAGTATGGACCCTGCTCGTCGAGCATTTTATGAATTTCACGCATCATTTATGGAACCATGGGACGGACCAGCATGTGTAACTTTTACCGATGGTCATTTGATTGGCGCAGTGCTAGATAGAAATGGTTTGCGTCCTGGAAGATTTTGGGTAACAGAAGATGGACTCGTTGTTTTAGCTAGCGAATCAGGCGTTCTGCCAATTGATCAAGCAAAAGTAATTAGAAAAGGTCGATTACAACCTGGAAAAATGTTTCTAGTTGATACCGATAACGGCAAAATTATTGAAGACGAAGAGATTAAAGATTCCTTAGCCAAAGAGTTTCCGTATCAAGATTGGCTTCATGCTGGACTATTGCATTTGGAAGAACTTCCTGAAAGAGAACACATTGTTCACACACACTCATCTGTTCTGAGAAGACAGCAAACTTTTGGATACACAGATGAAGAGTTAAAAATACTCTTAACCCCAATGGCAAAAAGCGCAGCAGAGCCACTTGGTTCAATGGGTACGGATACTCCAATTGCAGTATTAAGTAGTCGACCTCGACTCATATTTGATTATTTTGTGCAACTATTTGCTCAAGTTACAAATCCTCCTTTGGATGCAATTCGAGAAGAAATCGTGACATCTTTGTCTTCTTCAGTTGGGGAAGAGTCAAATCTTTTGTATGCAACTCCTGCTCACACCAGGCAAGTAGTTTTACCATTTCCTGTAATTGATAATGATGAATTAGCAAAACTTCTCCACATTAATCGAGACGGTGACCAACCAGGTTTTGCTGCCCAAAAATTCTCAGGCATCTACAAAGTTGCTGAAGGTGCTATTGGCTTAGAAAAAAGAATTGAAGAAATATTTGTGGAAGTTGATCAAGCAATAGAAAACGGAACGCATCTAATTGTTTTAAGCGATCGAGACAGTGATGCAGACGAGGCACCAATTCCTTCTCTTCTGTTGCTTTCTGCTGTTCATCATCATTTGATTAGAAACAAAAAAAGAATGCAAATAGGACTAATCGTTGAAGCAGGAGATGTTCGAGAGGTTCATCATGTGGCCTTGCTAATTGGTTATGGAGCTGCGGCAGTAAATCCATATTTAGCAATGGAAACAGTTGAAGACATGGTTAGACAAAAAAGAATTACCGGCATTTCACCAGAAAAAGCAGTTAGAAATCTAGTGAAAGCTCTTGGCAAAGGTGTCCTCAAAGTAATGAGCAAGATGGGAGTATCAACAGTTGCTTCCTATCGTGGTGCTCAGATTTTTGAAGCGATTGGTATTTCTAATGAAGTAATTGATAAATATTTCACTGGCACAGTTTCAAGACTGGGTGGAGTTGGCTTAGAAGTTATTGCTGAGGAAGTTTCAAGACGACACAAACTTGCATATCCACCAACCGGAATATCTCCAGCTCATCGCCAACTTGCTATTGGTGGGGAATACCAGTGGAGAAGAGAAGGTGAGCCACATTTATTTGATCCAGAAACAGTCTTTAAATTGCAACACTCAACTCGCACTGGTCAAATGGACATATTTCGAACCTATACAGAAAAAGTAAACGAACAGTCAAAAAGATTGATGACCTTAAGAGGACTCTTTGACATCAAGAGTAATCGTCAACCAATTTCAATAGATGAAGTTGAACCAATAGAAAATATCCTCAAAAGATTTAGCACTGGTGCTATGTCTTATGGATCAATATCTGGTGAAGCACATGAAACATTAGCTATTGCCATGAATCGAATCGGTGCTAAATCAAATACAGGCGAAGGTGGGGAAGACCCAGAACGCTACGAAAAAATGGCAAATGGTGATTCAAAAAGATCTTCTATTAAACAAGTTGCCAGTGGCAGATTTGGTGTTACAAGTGAATACTTAGTTAATGCTGATGATATTCAAATCAAAATGGCGCAAGGTGCAAAACCTGGAGAAGGTGGACAACTTCCCGGACATAAGGTTTATCCCTGGATTGCAAAAACACGATATTCAACACCAGGTGTTGGATTGATATCTCCACCACCTCATCACGATATTTACTCAATTGAAGATTTAGCACAATTAATTCATGATTTGAAGAATGCAAATAACAAAGCAAGAATTCATGTCAAACTTGTTGCCGAGGTGGGAGTTGGAACAGTTGCAGCAGGAGTTGCAAAAGCACACGCAGATGTTGTTCTAATTTCTGGACATGATGGAGGTACAGGAGCTAGTCCTTTAACTTCCTTAAAACATGCAGGGGGTCCTTGGGAAATAGGTTTAGCAGAAGCTCAACAAACATTGTTGATAAATGGTTTACGTGATCGAATTGTTGTGCAAACAGATGGACAACTTAAAACTGGTAGAGATGTTATTGTGGCAGCTCTATTAGGAGCTGAAGAATTTGGTTTTTCAACTGCACCACTAGTTGTGATGGGCTGCATCATGATGAGGGTTTGTCATTTGGACACTTGTCCAGTTGGGGTTGCGACGCAAAACCCAGTGTTGCGCGAGAAATTTACCGGTAAACCTGAATTTGTGGAGAACTTCTTTAAATTTATTGCTCTAGAAGTACGGGAATACTTGGCAAATCTTGGTTACAAATCTTTAGATGAACTTATTGGACACTCTGAAATTTTGGATACAAAAAAAGCAATTAGTCATTGGAAAGCATCAGGATTAGATCTTTCCCCGATTTTGCACAGAGTTAAAATTGATGAATCAACTTCAATGATTAAAACTATTGAGCAAGATCATGGTCTAGATAAAGCCCTTGATAACAAGTTAATTGAGATATGTAAACCTGCATTGGAAAAAGGAGAACTTGTTAGAGCACAATTAGAAGTTAGAAATGTTAATAGAACTGTAGGAACCATGTTGGGTAGTGAAGTCACAAGAAAATATGGTGGAAGCGGTTTGCCGGAAGGAACGATTGAATTAACTTTCAATGGTTCTGCAGGTCAATCTTTTGGTGCATTTATTCCCAAAGGGATGACACTTAGACTTGAAGGTGACACTAATGACTATTTAGGCAAAGGTTTATCGGGTGGAAAAATAGTTGTTCGCCCAGATCGACAAGCAAAATTTGATTCAGCAACAAATGTGATTGCAGGAAACGTTATTGCATACGGAGCAACCTCTGGAACCATTTTTGTTAGAGGTTTAGTTGGAGAAAGATTCTGTGTTCGTAACTCAGGTGCCACAGCAGTGGTCGAAGGGGTAGGCGATCACGGCTGCGAATACATGACTGGTGGAAAAGTTGTAGTGCTAGGTAAAACTGGCAGAAATTTTGCTGCTGGAATGAGTGGTGGAATTGCCTATGTTCTAAACATAAATGTGGAAAATGTTAATGCTGAAATGGTGGAATTAGAAGAATTAGACGCTAGCGACAAAGAGTTTTTAACTCAAATATTGAAAGATTATGTGGATGAAACAGATTCAACAATTGCAAAGAAATTGATTCAGAACAAAGACTTAAGTGGCTTTACCAAAGTTATGCCTAGAGAATATAAACGAGTTTTGTTGGCTCAAGCCCAAGCAAAGTTAGATGGAACAGATCCAATGCAAGCTGTTATGGAGGTCTCTCGTGGGTGATCCAAAAGGTTTTATAAATAACAGAAGAGAAACCCCAAAAAGAAGACCAGTTGATTTGCGTTTAATGGATTGGCGTGAGGTTTATGAACCTTTTGAAACCAACAAGTTAAAACTTCAAGCCGGTAGATGCATGGACTGCGGTATTCCTTTTTGTCATAACGGTTGTCCTTTAGGAAATCTAATTCCGGAGTGGAATGACTTAGTTTTCAACGACGACTGGCGTGAGGCATCAGAAAGATTGCATGCAACCAATAATTTTCCTGAATTCACTGGAAGATTATGTCCTGCACCGTGTGAGACGGCATGTGTCGTAGCAATCAATCAAGACGCGGTGACAATTAAACAAATTGAAGTTGAAATTGCAGACAGAGCTTTTGCACAAGGTTTAGTAACGCCACAAGCTCCAGCAAGATTAAGTGGTAAAACTGTTGCTGTAATTGGTTCAGGACCGGCAGGTTTAGCAGCAGCTCAACAATTAGCAAGAGCAGGTCACACTGTTGCAATTTATGAAAGAGCTGACAAATTAGGTGGACTACTTCGTTATGGCATTCCAGAATTTAAGATGGAAAAAATCCATGTTGACAGAAGACTTGAGCAATTAGAGGCAGAAGGAATTAAATTTAGAAGTGGTGTGGAAATTGGTATTGACATTGAAGCAAACGAATTAAGAAAAAGATATGACGCTTTAGTCATCGCAGTTGGAGCTACTGCGTGGCGAGATTTGCCTGTTCCGGGAAGAGAATTCAGTGGTATTTACCAAGCGATGGAATATTTGCCACCGGCTAACAGAGTTGCGTTAGGTGAAATTGCAATATCACCAATTGAT
>Ga0208598_1000040_pt1 | contig 51168 bp, 50 predicted proteins | sample LakMenEpi22Jun12_FD_150726 | JGI IMG/M metagenome (GOLD analysis project Ga0208598, IMG submission 150726) | Freshwater microbial communities from Lake Mendota, WI - 22JUN2012 deep hole epilimnion (SPAdes) | ecosystem: Environmental > Aquatic > Freshwater > Lake > Epilimnion/Euphotic zone ... | reverse complement strand
CCTGCCACACCGGATGGCGGGGTGTGGCAGGCCGGATCCTGCCCCGCGCTCTCGCCTTGCTGGAGGATGCGGGCTGTCTGCGCAGTGAGGTGATCGTGGCTCTGGGGCCAGCGGTCAGCGGTGAGGCCTACCAGGTGGAGAGGGAGGTGAGCCAGCAGGTGGCGGAGTCGCTCTTGCCACCTGGCACGAGCCATCCTGGTGGGGCTGGGGCCCTAGAGGAGCTTCTGGCCTGTGGCGCGCTTCAAGCCGACCCACTCCCAGGTCGTGACCGGCTGGATATTCGTGCGGCAACCAAACGTCAGCTGGAAAACGAGGGCGTTTCCCCTTCCAACATCAGCGTGTGCCCCCTGTGCACGGTGGCCAATCCCCTGCTTTTTCACTCCTGGCGTCGCGATCAGGTGAAGGCTGTGCAGTGGAGTGGAATCGTGTCCCAATCCTGATTCAGGCTGCACCCTGCATGGGAACACCCTGAATTAAGAAACCCTGGTTTTCCTGTTCTGAAGGGGCCTGGGGTCCACTTAAAACCCCTATCTTGCCCAGCTGCCAAGAAACTCTCCACCAAGGTCTTTCCTTGAAAAGCAGCATTGGCCACTTGCAAAGAGCCCCATCATGTTGTGATAATGCAGATGTTGCATTTTTAACCAATCATGCTCACAGGGGCAGACCTCCTTTCCAAGGTCAAGGAGTTGGGTGACGTCAATAAGTCCGATCTTGTTCGAGCATGTGGATATGTATCCACCAAGAAGGATGGAGCCGAGCGTCTGAACTTCACTGCCTTTTATGAAGCCCTGCTCAATGCCAAGGGCATGGACATCGGTTCTTCTGCCAAGTCTGGCAAAGCCGGCCGCAAGCTCAGCTTCAACACCAAGGTGCAATTCAATGGCAACCTGATGGTTGGCAAGGCCTACACGGCGTTGTTGGATCTCAAGCCAGGTGACGAATTTGAGATCAAGCTCGGTCGCAAGCAAATTCGACTGGTTCCTCTGGGGAGTGAGGAAGAGGAGGGTTGATCGCCAGAGCCAGGGCTTCAGCCACTTTCAAGCCATCAATCGCTGCGGACAAAATGCCGCCGGCGTAGCCGGCGCCCTCGCCAGCTGGATACAACCCCGGGGTGTTGGTGCTGTGGAGGGTTTTGGGGTCTCGCGGCAGTCGAATCGGGGAAGAGGTCCGTGTTTCCACTCCGGTTAGCAGGGCGTTGTCAAGTAGGTAGCCAGGAAGCTTGGTGGCAAAGATCGGCAGGGCTTCCCGGATGGCGGTAAGCACAAAATCCGGGAGACACCCGTTGAGGGTGCCCATTCGAACCCCTGGCTGATAGGACCCTCTCACGCCTTCCACCTGAGCCTCGTTGGTTGGTGCGCTTGGTTGGTCCGCTAAAAAATCTGCCAAACGCTGGCCAGGCGCCAGATAGTTTTTGCCTCCAGCCTGGAATGCTTGTTGCTCCCAATGCCGTTGAAAAGCCACTCCGGCAAGAGGGTCTCCCGGCCAACGGGCCCATGGGTCCATATCCTCGCTGGTGATGTTCACCACCAACCCACTATTGGCATTGCGTTCCCGGCGGGAATGCTGGCTCATGCCATTGGTTACCACGCATCCTTCCTCGGACGTGGCCCCTACCACCCAGCCTCCCGGGCACATGCAGAAGCTGTAGACATCCCGTCCCGTTTGCGTGTGGTGCACAAGCTTGTATTCGGCTGGACCAAGGCGAGGGTGGCCGGCCTGCTCACCCCAACGCGCCCGATCAATGAGGGCCTGGGGGTGCTCAATCCGCAGGCCCACTGCGAAGGGTTTGCGCGCGATGGCAACTCCCTGTTGCTCCAGCCGGTGAAAGGTGTCACGCGCACTGTGCCCTAAGGCCAGCACCACATGGCGTGCCTGCAGGCACTCTCCATGGGCCAGACGCACCCCCTCCACCTGCCGGCTGCCGTCCCTCGCCAGGATGAGCTCCTCCACCCTGGCTCCGAACCGCACCTCACCCCCAAGGGATTGGATCTTTTCCCGCAAACTCCTCACCACGGTGGCCAGCCGGAAGGTGCCGATATGGGGATGGTGCAGGGTCAGGATGTCTGGATAGGCCCCAGCCGCCACGAGCTCCTCCAGCACCTTGCGCACGTAGGTAGCTGGTTCACTGATTTGGCTGTAGAGCTTGCCATCGGAAAATGTTCCAGCCCCTCCCTCACCAAACTGCACATTGGATTCGGGGTTAAACCTCTGCGTTCCACGCCAGAAACCAAAGGTGTCTTTCGTTCGCTGCTTCACCGGTTGTCCCCGCTCCAGGAGAAGGGGACACAAACCCATCTCGGCGAGCAGCAGGGCGGCGAAATACCCGCAGGGCCCTGCTCCCACCACCAGCGGGCGTTGGCCGATGGTTTGCCACTGCTTCCACTGAAGCGGTTCCACCACGAAGGCGTATCGCTCATCGGGGGTTGGCCGGAGCTGGGGGCTGTTGGCGAAACGGCGCATCAGTTGCTGCTTTTGCTTACCATCCAGCGCCAACTCCAGATCGATGGCATAAACCAACTGAATCCCCCCTTTCCTGCGGGCGTCAATGCTGTGTTTCACCAGCTGATGGGACAGCAGCACGGAGGCTGGAAGATGAAGCTTGGAGCAGATCGCGCCCTCCAATTCAGCCTGGGTGTGGTCCAGTGGCAGTCGGAGGCCGTGAAGACGCCAGCGTTCCATCGTTGCTGGTTATCGGCCGATCTCAGGAACACCGCGCTGGAGTTTTCTGCGGGTCAGAACGGCCATGGCGATGCGAAAAGCCTCTTCCAAGCGCTGCATGGTTTCATTGGGTCCCCCTGTTTCAGGGGTATGAATGCTGATCAGGAGCCGGAATGCTTCTCGCACATCCGCTTCTTCCGCATCGGTGTCTAGCCCGAGGGCCGCAAAGGCCCCAAGTTCTCTCAAGGAGGGCACGTCTGCCAAGCACGGAGGGGCTTCCTCCGCTGCCATAAGCCGGCTCTTCAGATAGGTCATCTGCACGCTGGTGAGCGGCTCAGCCATGGTTCGTTTCTGTTGGAGCCATTCCAGGGCGGATAAGGCACCGAGGTTGAGGGGAAAACGGGTGCGATCTGGCAAGCCCACCACCATGGGCTCCACATGAAGGTAGTGGCTGGCCTCAGCAAGGCCTAAGTTGCGCCTGCGGCCGATCTGTACCCGGGCCATGCACCCCTCAGCGGCTTCGAGCAGGGCGTAGAGGGGCATGCGCCCAACGATCACTTCGAGCAGGATGTCCCCGGAGCTCACGGTCAGCTCGAAAAGATTGCGATTGCGAAGACTGCCGACAGCCACGCCATTGACGAGGAGTAGAAGAGGCCCCTGGCCAGGAACCTTGTCGATCCGTGACACCCGGAGTCCGGAAGGCATGGATCGGAACGGAAGACGTCTTTAGAGCTTCACCATAGATGGCGTCGCTGCAGATGGGTCAAGCTCCTGCTCAATCTCCGCAATCCGCAGGCGTGTCGACAAGAGGGCATCCGGATTCAGGCTGATCGAATCAATCCCAAGGCCCACAAGGAAACGGGCGAATTCCGGATAGTCGCTCGGAGCCTGACCACAGATCCCGATCTTGCGTCCGCAACGATGAGCTGTTTCGATCGCCATCTGAATCAAGGTTTTCACGGCCGGATGGCGTTCATCAAAGAGGTCGGCGATCAGTGCTGAGTCCCGATCCAGCCCCAGGGTGAGTTGGGTGAGGTCGTTTGAGCCGATGGAAAAGCCATCAAATCGCTGGGCAAAGGCCTCAGCGGCGACCACATTGCTCGGAAGTTCGCACATCACGTACACCTGGAGGCCTCCCTCCCCTCGCACCAATCCATGCTTTGCCATCTCCGCCAGCACCCGATCCGCCTCTTCTGGTGTTCGGCAGAAGGGCACCATGGGGATCACATTCACCAAACCCATCTGCTCCCGCACCCGGCGCAGGGCCATGCATTCCAGAGCAAAGGCCCTGCTGAATTCCGGGGACACATAACGGGAAGCCCCCCGCCAGCCGAGCATCGGATTTTCTTCTTTCGGCTCAAACGCAGCTCCACCGAGAAGGCGTGCATATTCATTGCTCTTGAAGTCGGAAAAACGGAGGATTACCGGTTTTGGGTAAAAGGCAGCAGCGATGCGCGCCATTCCTTGGCTCAATAAATCAAGGTAGTAATCCGTCGGCTTTGCATAGTTGCGGGTGAGCTTATCAATCTCTTCTCTCTCCTGCTGGTTTGCGATCCGTTCCGGGTTTAAGAGAGCGAGGGGATGCACCTTGATCTGATTGGCAATCACAAACTCCAACCGAGCCAGGCCAACCCCGTCGCAGGGCAGGGCAGCGAGTTGAAACACCTCCTCTGGATTCCCCACATTCATGAGCACCTGGGTGCGGGTGGTGGGGAGATCATCCAGCCGGTCCTCCTTCACCTCAAAGTCGAGCAATCCGCGATACACCTTCCCCTGATCGCCTTCCGAACAACTCACCGTGATCGCTTCCCCATCCTGGATGCGGGTGGTGCCCTCCCCTGTTCCCACGATGGCGGTGATGCCCATTTCCCGCGCAATGATGGCCGCATGGCAGGTGCGGCCTCCCTGATCGGTCACCACCCCTTTGGCTTTTTTGAGGATCGGTTCCCAGTCTGGATCTGTTCGGCGGGTCACCAGCAGATCACCGCTTTGAAACCGTCCGATGTCCGAGGGGTCATGGATCACCCTGGCCGAGCCCCTGCTAATAGAGGCACCGATGGCCCGCCCCGTAACGATGGGTTGGGCTTCTCTCCCGGAGAGCAGGTGCCAGCTGCGGAGAACCGCTCCCCCGCGGCGTGATTCGACGGTCTCCGGGCGCGCCTGAAGGATGAAGAGCTCTCCGCTGAGGCCGTCCTTGGCCCACTCCAGATCCATGGGTGTGGGGCTCCCCCGTAGCAGGCTGTAGTGACGTTCGATCAGACAGGCCCAACGGGCCAGGGTGAGGACGTCAGCATCGCTGAGGGCAAACCGCTGTTGATCGGCCTCTGGCACCGGCTCATTGCGCAGAGTCTTGCCATCTCCCTGCGGATGATTCCCATCAACCAGGCGCAGGGCTTTGCTCCCGAGCCGGCGGCTGATGATCGGTTCAAATCCCTGGGCCAGGGTGGGTTTGTGAATGAGCCATTCATCCGGGTTGACGACTCCTTGAACAACGTTTTCCCCAAGTCCATAGGCAGCCGTGAGCAGCACCACATCCCGAAAGCCTGTTTCCGTATCGAGCGTGAACATCACGCCAGCCGCGCCTAAATCAGCGCGCACCATCTCCTGCACCCCGATCGACAGGGCGACGTCTTCATGGCGGAATCCCTGATGCTGGCGATAGGAGATGGCCCGATCGTTGTACAGGGAGGCGTAACACCGCTGCACGGCCTCCAGTAGGGCGCTTTCACCCTCGATATGGAGAAAGGTGTCCTGTTGGCCAGCGAAGCTGGCTTCTGGCAAATCTTCTGCCGTGGCGCTGGATCGCACCGCCACGGCCGGTGATGGCCCCCGCGGCACCGCCATCGCGCCGTAGGCCTCCAGAATGGCCTCTACGAGGTTGGGCGGAAGAGTGGCCGTGAGGATCAACTGTCGGCAGGTCTCTCCGGCAGCTTGAAGGGCCTGGAGATCAGAGATGTCCAGATCGGCCAACGCCTGATCCAGAGCTGGCCCCAATCCATTGGTCTCCTGGAAAAGGCGATAGGCCGCTGTGGTGGTGGCAAAGCCACCCGGAACTCGCACGCCTTCGGATTGGAGGGAGCGAATCATCTCCCCAAGGGAGGCATTTTTCCCACCCACCTCCGCAATCGCCGTCAGCCCAACCTGCTCGAAGGGCACCACGAGCCGAAGATCTGACGTTGCCTCTGGCACCACTCCTCTCCTGGGGTACTGATCCCACTCTGGCGCCGGTATGCGGGAGTGGTGATCTCCGTCACCACATGATGGGTGCTCCAGTGGCTAGGAGTCGGTCTCGTTGTCCTGGGGTGGGGGAAGGCTTCCAGTGGGCAACCATTGGGCCAGGACCCCTGCCCCGAGCAACACGGCTCCCAGGGTCAGGGCCAGTCCCTTGTTTTCGGCTGCGGGGCCATCCATCCAGGCCGCTGCGCTCAGGAAGGCCCCTCCCAGCAGCAGGCTCGGCACTAAAACGATCCCCTTCGCTGTGCGGTTCAGACTCATCGTTCAGCTGGATGGGAGGCCATCACCACAGGGAATGGGGCTCGCCAGCCCCTCGGCCACCATGGCCTCTCCAAGGTCTTGGCCTGTTTTGAGCACACGCACCTTGGCCACCAGCATGCCGTCATGATTGCTGATGGGACGGAGGTTCACCTTCGTTCCCCGGGGACCATGCTTTTGCATCCAGCCTAGAGCCTCCTGCTGGCTGGACTCGGGCACCGAGAGACAGGCCAGCTGGATGCCATAACTCCGGTTTTGATCCCCGATTTGCAACAGGGTGGCGCTGCGGACACTCAAGATTTCAGCGGCCATGGCGGGCGCATCAGCGAACCCCATGATCCCTGCCCAGAGGAGGAGGACCACAAAAAAATGTCGGACAACCCTGAGCCTTGGCAACAGGAGGGAAAGGAACGCTGGTTTCAGAGTTTGGCCCCGCAGCTTGGGCAGTAGTGATGGGCGCTGGCCGTGGTTTCTCCACAGGATGCGCATTGACGGACAGTGTCGATGGCCAGTTCTGGATGGGAGGGCAGTCCCACCATCTGGGCATTGCTGGCCCCGGGGGGCACCATGGGGTAGCAGTTTTCGCCCCGACGAACCGTCACATCGATGAAGACAGGGCCGGGGTGGGCAAGGGCCTCCCTGAGTTGGGGGATCAGGGAGGCGCGATTAGTGATCTGGATTCCCTTCACCCCGAACGATTCAGCCAGCCCAACGAAATCAGGCATCCCCACGCTCATCTCAGAGGCGGAATAGCGCTCGTCATAAAAGCTTTCTTGCCACTGACGCACCATCCCCTGCCAGCCGTTGTTAAGAACCACCACTTTCACGGGCAGGCCGTATTGGCTGAGGGTTCCAAGCTCCTGGATGTTCATCAGGATGCTGGCATCTCCCGCCACGCAAACCACCTGCGCTTCGGGTTTGGCCACCTGGACTCCCATGGCCGCCGGCATTCCATAGCCCATGGTGCCGAGGCCAGCACTGCTGATCCAGCGCCGGGGACCCGTGGGAAGAAACTGGGCAGCCCACATCTGATGCTGACCCACATCCGTGGTGATGTAGGCCTCGGGAGCGAGCTCCCGCAGGGCCACCACCACCTCCTGGGGTGCAATCTCACCTTCAGGATTCGGCACCACCAAGGGATAGTGGTGCTTCCAGAGGGCGATGCGGGAGAGCCATCCTTCCGTGCGGCCCCTGCTCTCCTCGCCCACGCTGAGGGCAAGGAGCCCTGAGAGGGCGGCCTTGACATCGGAAATGATGGGAACTTCAGGCACGCGGTTTTTGCCCACTTCCGCTGCATCGATATCGATGTGAATGACCCGGGCTCGGGTGGCAAAACTATCCAGGCGGCCCGTCACCCGATCATCAAAACGTGCCCCCACCGCGATCAGAAGATCGCACTCGGTGACGGCAAAATTTGCATAGGCCGTGCCATGCATCCCCAGCATGCCCAGGGCGAGGGGATGCCGCTCATCGAAGGCCCCCTTCCCCATCAGCGTTGTGGTGACGGGAATCTGGAACCGTTCGGCCAGCTGGTGAACCTCCTGATGGGCTCCGCTGCTCACTGCACCACCACCGACGTAGAGAAGGGGGCGATGGGCCTGGCGGATCAAGGCCAGGGCATCCTCCAGGCGTTCATGGCTGGGGTGCGGTGTGCTTTGGAACCCGGCTGGAATGGCTGTTCCAGGCTGAACGGGGGTGTAGTCAAATTCCTCTGCCCCTACGTCCTTTGGAATGTCGATCAATACAGGACCGGGACGGCCTGAGGAGGCAATGAGAAAAGCCTCCGCCACAATGCGACCGAGCTGGGCAGGATCACGCACCACCCACGAATGCTTCACGATCGGCAAGGTGATCCCGAAGATATCGATTTCCTGAAAGGCGTCGGTGCCAATAGCCGCCCGGGGCACTTGGCCTGTCACCACCACCATGGGGACGGAATCCATATAGGCGGTGGCAATCCCGGTGACCAGGTTGGTGGCTCCTGGGCCAGAGGTGCCAAAGCACACACCAACCTGGCCGGTGGCTCTGGCATAGGCGTCGGCGGCGTGGGCGCCCCCCTGTTCGTGTCGGACGAGGATGTGGTTGAGCCAGCCCCGTTCTTCGGCCTTATGGAGTTCGTGATAGATGGGCAGGATGGCCCCACCGGGATAGCCAAAAATGTGGCGCACCCCATGGCGACGCAGGGAATCCATCAAGGCGTATCCCCCGCTCACCCGTTTTGGCCCCTTGTCTTCGACCTGGATGGAGGCCGGGTGGACTGCTGCTTCGTTGGATGGGGTGGGTGTCAGAGTCACAGCGGGCAGGCAGGGAGCGGAACGATGAAACGGCTCGACGCTTGAGCGACGTTATCGAGTTTGCCCAACATTAAAAGCTCCACGCCCGGTTGGCTGCCGCAAGCGACGTTCTGCAGCCATGGCCCTGAGCACGGCTGCCGGATCCAGCCATCGGTCGCGGTAGCGCAGACCCCAGTGCAGGTGAGGTCCCGTTGTGTTTCCTGTCAGTCCCACATGGCCGATGGTCTGTCCCGTTCGCACACGCTGACCCCGCCGCAGGAACACGGCTCCACTGCGGTAAGTGTCGCCGTCGATCCGGCCCGCCAGGTGGCAGTACAGATGCTCATAGGCTCCTGAGCGGATCAGGAGCCCGTTCCCGCATCCTGCATCGCTGATGGTGGCCATCAGCGTGCCCCCCCACCAGTTCCGCACCGCGGATCCAAGGGGAGCAGCGATATCCAGGCCCGCGTGGGGACGGAGGCCCCCGCTCACCGGATGGACCCGAAGCCCGAAGGGGCTGGTGTATCCCACAAAGCTGGCAACGGGAAAGCTGGCCCGGCCCCAGGCCATCCTTGGGCTGGCCTCCAGGGGCTTCGGCAGCTGGGAAAGGCCCAGAAGAGAAGCCAAAACGGCTATCACCAAGCGGGGGCGGGTTAGCCGCTGAGCAGGGTCAGAGCAGGCCGATGGCATGCAGAGGGCCTTTGCCACTGAGTAATTCGATCAGAAAGGCGGAGAACCCCAGCATCGCCAATCGACCGTTCCAAACTTCCGAACTGTTGTTCCACCCCCAGGCCCATTTGTCCTGGGGATAGAGCTTCACTTTTTTCGGCAGTTGGGCCGCCTGATCCAGGTTGACCTCGGGCCCTTCCAGGGCATCAGCCACCAGATCTGCCAAACCGGAGATGAAGGCGGGATCGGTGTTAGGGGCCGGCACCCGAAGGAAATTGGCGATGCCCGCATCGTGGGCGATCTCCGCGTATTCCAGGTCGATTTCCTCAAGGGTCTCGATGTGCTCGCTCACAAAACTGATCGGCACCACCACCAGATCCTTCACCCCCTCCTTGCCCAGCTGCCGCAGGGCTTCATCGGTGTAGGGCTTCAGCCACTCCACCGGACCCACCCGGCTCTGGTAGGCCAGGGTGGAGGGGTTGGAGTGGCCGAGGGTTCGCTGCAGCTCCTCCATGATTAGGTGGGTGCAGGATTCCATTTCCCGCTGATAAGGATCGCCTGCTTCCTCCACATAACTTTTCGGGACCCCATGGGCACTGAAGAAGACGTGAGCCTTGGCAGGATCGTCAGCCTCCTGGATCTTCTGCCTGATCAAGCCCACCATGGCCTCGATGTAGCCAGGATGGTTGTACCAGCTCCGGATGCAGCGGATGGGGAGTTGGCTGAACTGGGGATCGCTCTGACGCAGTCGTTGCAGTTCGCGGAAACTGGAGCCGCTGGTGCTGATGGAAAACTGGGGGTAGAGGGGGAGCACAACCACCTCATCCATCGCATCAGCCTTGATGTCTGCCACGGCCGACTCGGTGAAGGGGTGCCAGTAGCGCATGGCCACGTAGGTGGTGGCATCGATAGCCCTCTGACGAAGCAGGCTCTGCAGTTCCCGGGCCTGGTGCTCCGTGATGCGCCGCAGGGGGGAGCCGCCGCCGATGGCCCGGTAGGCATCCTGGGATTTGCTGCTACGAAGCGTGCTCACCAGCCAGGCCAGAGGGCGCTGCAGGGCCGGGATGGGCAACCGGATGATCTCTGGATCAGAAAAGAGGTTGTAGAGGAAGGGGGCAACGTCCTGGATCCGTTCAGGGCCACCGAGGTTCAGCAGCAACACGCCGACCTTTGCCATGCCCTGCCCGCAAAAACAGCATCGCGAGCGTAACGCCAGCCGGAGGGTAGATGGGGTTCAGCCCTGGCCACCCTGCCACTCTCACGGTAGTTTCCAGCTTCTGGGCCACCTTCCCTAGGGAGTCCACGGCTGTGTTCAACGCCATTCCCAGTGAATCCTGCTTGCCTGAAGGACGCCGTGAAGCTGGCCAACCAACGGCTGGCGGAGTCGGGAACGTCCTGGCGCCTGGAGATTCGCGGCCAGCGTCTCGGACTCCGTGGCCCCCTGCCCCCCCGGGCTGGAAGCGGCCAGTCCAAGACAACGATTCAGCGTCTGAGCCTGGGATTGCGGGCCACCGAGGACGCTGTTCAGGAGGCCCTGGTTCACCTGCATCAGCTCAAGCACCAGTTGCAGCAGGGCACCTTTCGCTGGCAGGACTGGCAGAGGCCGTCCTCCTGTGTCGCCGAGCCCCCTCCTGGCCAGGAGGGGGGGCAGGGAGGGGGCGCCTCTGGGGCTGAGCCCTCCAGTGCCCTCTTAGACGCCCTGGACTCCTTTCAACGGGCCTTCCATCAGGATCCCCGTCGTCGCCGTTCGCCATCCGGGGCCCGCAGCACCTGGCGGTCGGCCTATCAGCCCTATCTCCGTCGTCTCCGGGCGATCGGTGAGCAAGCCAGCCAAGACCTGGATGCCGGGCTGCTCACGATGGTGCTGGAAAGCTATCCCGTGGCCAGCCGTAGCCGACAGCAATGCGCCCTGGTGTTGGGGGCTCTGGCCCAGCATCTGACCCTTCCCCTCCCGCCTGATTGGCAGGAGCTGGGAAGGGGGTATGGACTCCATGCCGCCCGGTTCCGCCCTTTGCCGAGTGACGCCCAGATCCTGCAGGTTTTTGAGCTGATCCCCAATGCCCAGTGGCGTCTGGTGTATGGGCTGATGGCCACCTACGGCCTGCGCAACCATGAGGTGTTCTTCTCGGATGTCTCCGCCTTGGGCCCAGGATGCGACAGGGTTGTGAGGGTGTTGCCCACCAGCAAGACGGGGGAACACCAGGTGTGGCCCTTCCAGCCTGAGTGGGTGGAGCGCTTTGATTTGGAGCGATTGGCCATGGAGCGCCAGGCCCTTCCCCCCGTGACCACGGATCTGCGGGTCACCTCCCTGCGCACGGTGGGCCAGCGGGTGTCGGAACAATTTCGGCGTTACGACCTGCCCCTCACCCCCTACGACCTTCGCCATGCTTGGGCGGTTCGCACCATCCACATCGGCCTTCCCGACACGGTGGCGGCTCGCATGATGGGCCACTCTGTGGGGATCCATAACCGCACCTACCACCACTGGATCACGCGAAGGGATCAACAGCAGGCGGTGGATGCGGCCCTCGCCCGTCGTTTGGCGAGCTGAGAGGCCAGGCAGAGTGTGCGGTCAGTGGGAGGAAGATCCATGAAGGACGGGCAATCGCTGGACGAAGCGGCCGCTGACCTGGGGCAAGGGGGGATGGTGTCCCCCGAAACGGATAGGGAGGCCTACCAACGACGGATGGAGCGCAGGCGCCAGGTGCAGCAGATGCGCCTGGAGACCCGCCAGTTGGAGAAGGGCCTTGTGCTGGTGTTCACGGGGGAGGGCAAGGGAAAGACCACCGCAGCCCTGGGATTGGTGCTGCGAATGCTTGGCCATGGGGAGCGGGTTGCGGTCATCCAGTTCATCAAGGGGGGATGGCAGCCTGGTGAGGTGGCTGCTCTCGGGCGCTTCGGGGAGGATTTGCACTTCCACGCTCTCGGTGAGGGGTTCACCTGGGAAACCCAGGATCGGGAACGGGATCGCAGGGCCGTGGTCCTGGCCTGGGAGCAGGCCCTTGCCTATCTGCACAATCCCGAGTGGAAGCTTGTCGTTCTCGATGAGGTGAATGTGGCCCTGAAGCTTGGTTACCTCCCCCTCGAGGACCTGTTGGACGGGTTGCGGGTGCGGCCTCCCCTGACCCATGTGGCTCTGACAGGACGGGGAGCGCCTGAGGCCCTGATCGAATCCGCCGATCTGGTCACCGAGATGCGGATGGTGCGCCATCCCTTTCGGGAGCAAGGGGTGAGGGCTCAGCCGGGCATTGAGTATTGATAGCGGCCGCCCACCTTTGTCCTGGTGGGCTCGATGCTGGGGTCTTGCTACTGTTCGGCGGGTTCGGCCGACCGGAACACTGTAATGACAGCCTATCGGCGAGTGTTGCTCAAGCTCAGCGGAGAAGCGCTGATGGGGAGTCAGGGGTACGGCATAGACCCTGCGATCGTGCAGTCGATTGCTTCCGATGTGGCGGATGTGGTTTCCGCAGGCACCCAGTTGGCCATTGTGGTCGGGGGTGGCAACATTTTTCGGGGCTTGAAGGGATCAGCCGCTGGGATGGATCGCGCCACTGCGGACTATGTCGGCATGCTCGCCACGGTGATGAATGCGATCACGCTTCAGGATGGGCTTGAGAGAGCTGGAGTGCCAACGCGGGTGCAAAGTGCGATTTCGATGCAGGAGGTGGCCGAGCCCTACATCCGCCGCAGGGCCATCCGTCATCTCGAGAAAGGGCGTGTGGTGATTTTTGCTGCCGGTTGTGGGAATCCCTTCTTCACGACGGATACAACTGCAGCCCTTCGGGCGGCCGAAATCAATGCTGATGTCGTGTTCAAGGCCACCAAGGTGGACGGTGTTTACAACAAAGATCCGGCCCTCTATCCGGATGCTACGCGTTACGACACACTGACCTTCATGGATGTACTGAGTGGCGAGCTTGAAGTGATGGATGGAACGGCAATCGCCCTCTGTAAAGATAACTCAATCCCCATCGTTGTTTTTGATCTTTTTGGCCGCGGCAACATCAGCCGAGCCGTGGGGGGGGAGCCAATAGGCACTCGAATTACGTCCACTCTTCAGCCCCACTCCTGATCCCTTCTCTTTGTTTGTAAGCCCCTATGGATCTTGAAGCCAGCATGCAGAAATCGCTGGAAGCCACCCAGCGCAATTTCAATACTATTCGTACCGGTCGGGCTAATCCATCCCTACTCGATAAGATCATCGTTGAGTATTACGGGGCTGAAACACCCCTGAAATCCTTGGCGACACTCTCCACGCCAGATTCTCAGACCATTCAGATCCAGCCGTTTGATGCCGGATCGGTGTCTCTGGTTGAAAAAGCAATCGCCATGAGCGATCTGGGTTTAACACCCAATAATGATGGAAAGACTATTCGCATCAACATCCCTCCCCTGACTGAGGATCGACGCAAAGATCTTTGTAAGATTGCTGCGAAATATGCTGAAGAGGGAAAAGTTGCACTGAGGAATCTGCGGCGGGATGCGATTGATCGCATCAAGAAGCAAGAAAAGGATGGAGATCTCTCTGAAGATCAGTCCAGAGATCAACAGGATAAGGTCCAGAAAGTGACGGATCGTTTTATTGTTGAGCTTGAGAAGCAACTGGCCGAGAAAGAGGCCGAAATTCTCAAGGTTTAGCTCGGGTTTCTTGCATGAGTTCCCATCGGGTCAGTCCCGTCGACACTCTCGTGATTGGATCTGGACCTGCAGGATCGGCAGCGGCCTTCCATCTTGCTGAGCGAGGCCGGAGTGTGGTGGTCCTCGAGAGGGAATCCTCTGGGCGGAGAAAGCCCTGCGGGGGGGGCATGGCTGCTTCCGTGCAGCGGTGGTTTCCGTTCGATCTGCTTCCTGCTGTGGACCAGGTCATCAGGGATGTCCGCTTCACCTGGACCCTTGAGGATCCTGTGGAGGCCAGTCTTCCTGGGGAAGCCCCCTTTTGGATCGTGCGACGCTCCGTGCTGGATGGCTTTCTGGCCGAGCAGGCTGCCAAGGCTGGCGCCATCTTCCGCTTTTCCACGGCGGCCGTATCCGTGGAGCGCCAAGGTGAGCTCTGGCAGGTCTGGGACCAACAAGGAGAGCCATGGCAGGCCCGCAGCTTGCTCATTGCTGATGGATCCTCATCAGGGCTGGCCAGCAGCCTGGGATTGGGGCCCCCTCGACCCCGTTATGCCTCCACCCTGTCGGTGGAAGTGGAGTGTCCCATCCGGGAGCAAGGCGTGGCCTATTTCGATTTTGGATCGGTGCCCCAGGGCTTTTGCTGGTCTTTCCCCCGCCAACATGGCTACAGCATCGGCTTAGGCTCCTTCATCGGCCAGGCGGAGGTGGATGGAGAGGCGGTGCTCCAACGGCTTCTCCCCTCCTTGGGCCTCCGCCCGGATGCGGGCCTGCGCCAATTCTCACGTTTGCGAATTTGGGACGGCCACTATCCTCTCGATGGAGAGGGGCTGTTGGTGGCAGGAGATGCGGCCTCCCTGTGCGATCCCTTTCTGGCGGAGGGTCTGCGGCCTTCCTTGATGAGTGGCTGCCGGGCAGCCGAGAGCCTGCATGCCTGGCTAGGGGGCGACCCCCAGGGTTTGAAGGCCTACACGGCCATCATGCGCAGAGACTGGGGTGATTCCATGGCCTGGGGGAAGAGGATCGCCCAGGTGTTTTACCGCTTACCTCGCGTGGGCTACCAGCTTGGACTCAAACGGCCCACAGCCCCTCAACGGATTGCCCAAATCCTGTCAGGGGAAATGGGCTATGGCGACATCGCTCAGCGGGTGATCAAGCGCTTGCTGTTTCAGCGCGGATAGGGACGGTCGCACCCCTTTAAGTCCCGTAGACGTTGGTCGATGGAGCCCAGGAGTTCGATGGCAAACATCGGTGATTCCTGCACGGCAAAGAGGAATTTCTCCTTGTTCATGACCAGAAGCTTGCAGTCTGTGCTGGCCACCGCATTGCCGAATCGTCGATGCTCCGGGGTCACCAGGGCGCCGGCCCCGAACACATCCCCGGCCTCAATCGTCTCGTGGCCACTTTCCCCATTCCAGGTGAGGTCGACCGTGCCCTCCAGCAGGCCAAACATGCAATCACCAGATTCACCTGCCTTGAACACCATGCTGCCCGCCGGGACCTGGATCACCTCCCCCGAGCTGGCCAGCGCGCGCATGGTATCAAGAGCGTTCATTTTATGTAGCGATCAATGGATTGAATATAGGTTGGTCACACAAAGGAATGGTTAACAACGGGTCGACATGCCATGGATCACGATGCCCCTGGCACCGTTTGTCTTAGCGTCGTACCGAGAGCGCAGCGCCCAAGCCCCCACGCACATCTTCTGGCGCGAGCCGCCCATCTTGATCGGTGTCAAGGGCGTCAAACACTGCATCGCTGCCCAGCCACTCTTCGCGTGTGATACAGCCATCGCCGTCAAGATCGTTGAGGAGAAAAATCTCATGGACGGCATGGGTGAAAGCGGCCTTCCCTTCCAGGCTTGCCAGGCGATGGGCCAATTGCACTTCCAGGGTCTCAATGGCTTTTGAGAATCCCCGGATGCCTTCATCCAACTTTTCGGTCGCCATGCGATCCGTTTCCATCAGACTGTCGAACAGTGCTTTGTCTACATGAATCTTTTCTTCGCTACCCCCGGGTGCATCAGTGATCAGCTTGCGCTCTAATACCCCGTCTCTTGAGCGGAGTTGCTCCATCAATGCGGGGGAGATTGTGAGCAAATCACATCCAGCAAGTTCAATGATTTCATCGATATTTCTGAAACTTGCCCCCATCACTTCTGTTTTGTACCCATAGGTCTTGTAGTAGTTGAAGATCCTCGTCACAGACAGCACCCCAGGATCTTCAGGACCGGGATAACTTTCGCGTCCGGTGGCAGCCTTGTGCCAATCCAATATGCGGCCCACAAAGGGGGAGATCAGGGTTACTCCGGCCTCTGCACAGGCCACGGCCTGGGCAAAACCAAATAAAAGGGTGAGATTGCAGTGGATTCCCTCTTGTTCCAGCTTTTCGGCGGCCCGGATTCCCTCCCAGGTGGAAGCAATCTTGATCAGCACGCGCTCCCTTTTGACCCCTGCCTGTTCATAGAGTCCAATCAGTTTCCGCGCTTTTTCAATCGTTGCATCCGTGTTGTAACTGAGCCTGGCGTCCACCTCTGTGGATACCCGACCAGGCACGATGCGCAGGATTTCCTTGCCGAAGGTAACGCTGATCTCGTCCAGGGCTTCGGCGACCACGTCTTCGACCGGGGCACTCTCCCCGATCACAGCCCTGGACTCTGTCAGGGAACGGTCAATGAGATTTTGGTAAGTGGGAATCTGGGCAGCGGCGAGAATCAGGGATGGATTGGTGGTGGCGTCCCGGGGTGTGAACTGGCGGATGGCCTCGATGTCGCCAGTATCGGCAACGACCACAGTCATGGTGGCCAGTTGTTCCAGCAGGTTGGTCATGCGATGCAGCGGCCTGAAACCTTCTTTTCACGCTAACGGTGGCACCAGACCAAGCCCAGCCGCGATGGCTTGGCTTGTGGGAATCCATACAAGCCGGGGGGCTGGTTTCAGGGCTGGCTCCGCACGAGCTGAGGTTTTGGGTTGATCTTTTCGGGCCGTGAGGGTGGGATCTTCTCGAGCACGAGGAGGGCTTCCACAATCTGGCGTGCCACCGGCAGCGCCACTGTGGATCCATAGGCATTGCCTCCCTGCGGTTCATCCATCACCACCAGCACGACATAGCGGGGGTTCTCCACCGGAAGGATGGCCACGAAGCTTGTGATCCTTGCTCCGGGGATGTAAACACCGTTTTCAGCCTTCTGGGCCGTGCCCGTTTTCCCACCGATTCGGTATCCGGGGATCTTGATCCCCTTACCGGTGCCTTTGTCCACAACGGTTTCCATCCAATTCACCACCTGTTGGGTGACCTTGGGATCCAGAAGCTGAACACCTCTCTGGGTGGGCCGGGAGGCAAGACCTTCCCCGGATCGCAGACCACGGGTGATGTGGGGGCTCACCAATCGCCCTCCATTGGCCAACATTCCCTGCAGTTGTAGGAGCTTCAGGGGGGTGAGAGAGAACCCTTGTCCGAAGGAGGCTGTGGCTGGCTCGATCGCTCCCGAGATGAATTCCTCCCTGGATTTCAACTGGCCGGCCACCGCGCCTGGCAAGTCGGTGTCTGGCACATCGTTGATGCCGATGGTTTTGAGCCAGTTCCAGAAGGTTTCCCGCTTCAGATGGCGCATGGCATCCACCATCCCTACGTTGCTGGAGACCTGAAGAACCGTAGGGAAATCGATGATTCCATTCGCCCGCCGGTCGGCGTTGAAAATAGGCCAGCCGCCGATGGTGAGTTGGCCGCTGTCATTCACCGTGCCCTTTGGATCGATGGCTTTTTCTTGTAGGGCAATGGCCAGGTTGATGGGTTTGAAGGTGGACCCGGGTTCGTAGAGATCCTGAACGGACCATTCCCTGAAGGAGCCAGGGTTGAAATCCCAATAACGATTGGGGTCATAGGTGGGAGTGGAGGCGAGGGCCAGCAGCTCGCCCGTATGGGCATCCATCACCAAGGCCACACCCCGTTTGGCATTCCACTGCTTCATCTGTTTGCCAACGGCCTGCTGGGCCACCTGCTGCAAGCGGGAATCCAGCGTGAGTTGGAGCCGAAGGTCGTCCCCGTAGAGGGAACCGGCCTGCAGGCCATCGGGGAGAGGGGTGCCGTCTCCCCCTCTGCGCATGCTGAACGTGCTTTCTTGGCGCTTCAGATCCTGATCGCGACTTTGTTCCAATCCGGCCTGGGGCACCCGATCTAGGTTCAAAAAACCCACCACATTGGAAAACAGGGAGCCCTGTGGGTAAATTCGTTGGGGATAGGCCTCTAGATCAAGGCCGCTGATTTGAAGCCGCCGCACTTGTTCGGCGGTTTCTGGATCCAAATTGTTGGCCAGCTTGACTCCGCTCTTCCTGTTGCCCATGTTCCGGAGGAGTTCCGTTTGGGGTCGAGCCAAAACCTCCGCGAGTTTGGCTGTGACCTCCTGGGTGCTGCGTCGGGTGTCGGCGTCGTCTCCAAAAAAACTGAAATACCTCGGGTGGGCCCAGAGAGTGAATCGCTCTTCATCGATCGCCACCATTCGTCCCGCACGGTCCACGATGGTGCGCCGCTTGCCCAGAGGTTTGACGGCCTGGGTCTGGATCTCCCGAGCTTTCTCCTGCAGCGCTTCCCCTTGCACCACCTGCAGCCAGACAAGACGAATGGCTAGACCTCCAAGGGCCAGACATAGCAGGCCAAAGACCCACAACAAGCGTTTGGAAGGGGGTTGGAAGGGGATAACGTTGCGCCCATGGCCCCTCGGCCGACCATTGCCCCCGCCCAACCTGCGTTCCGAAGTCCAAGGTCGCCCATTGGGGGGATGGCGGGTGGTGGGTTGCTCCATCAATAACCAGCTGGTAGGGAGGGGCGGAGTTTTCCGGACGATGAACTTCCAATGGCGAAACCGGCCAAAACAGGGAAGGTTGCCTTTGTCGCCCTCTGCTGTTTGGGGGCAGGGAGGTGGACCAGATTCTCACTGCTGGTGGGGAGCAATTGCCCCGGTCGACCCATGCTCCGGATGTGATGTTGCTCCAGCACCGCGGCGGATTCGTGCAGTCGATGCTCGAGCACCTTGGTGGCCTCCAGCTCGGCAAAGTTCTTGGACCACTGATTCTGCCAGTGGAGCGTTAAGGCGCTCAGTCCCACCAAGGAGAAACCCAAACCCATGAGCGCTCCCGAGGAGACTTTGTGAAGACTGGCCAGAAGAGGAGATTGTCGCTCCACTTTGCGGCCGCTCAGGGAACCCTGGATCAGCTGCAACGACCGTTCCCCGATGCGGGAGGGTTTGGGCTGCTGCCTGCGTCCTGTCCTTCGACCCGAGGAGCGCTGCGCCCGTTTGGAGGCGCTTGGGGAACTGAAAATGGAGGAAGGGGAAGGCGTGGCAACCAAGGATATGGGCCCGATTTTGAGCAAGTGAACCACCCCAATGCTTCCTCGGCAAGGCGAGGGCTAGCGGGTGAGCAGAAGGAGATTGAGAAAGGTCAGGCTGTTCCACAGTGCATGCAGACACACTGAGGCTCCCAGCCGTCCGCTCTGCCAACGCAGGAGACCCAGCCCAACCCCAAGCACCGACAGGGGCAAGAGCTCACCCAGGCTGAGATGGGCTAGGGCAAAGAGCACGGCACTGATTCCCACTGCTGCGACCCCACCCATATGGCGACCAAGCACGGGAAGGAGCACGCCACGAAACAGGGTTTCCTCAAACAGCGGGGCGAAGACCACGGCGGTGAGGGCGAACGCCAGCAGGGCTAGGCCGTTGGAACTGCCCAGCACCATCTCCAGCAGCGGATTGCTGCCCCCCGGGTCTGTCCAGACCTGTTGCAACAACCAGGTGGCAAGCGCCACGAGCGGAATCATCATCAGGAACCCGTTCAAGGCCGGACCCACCACGGACGACACCGGTCGCCAGCCCCACTGAAGCCAGCCTCCCTTGGGAGGGTTCGGATGCCTGGCCAGGAACAGGGCCAGAATTCCTAGGGGCGCAAGCATCAGGGTGAGGTACGTCCCCAGCACCTCGATCCCCTGGCGGGTATCGGCAGGCAGTGTCCAATGGCTCAGCTGACGGAGCAGAGCACCCTGGGTCAGGGCAGGGAGGAGAACCTCTCCGAGCAGCACGAATCCACCCGCGATCACCAGGGTGACATCCACCAAGGAGAGGGGCGGGGCCACAAGGGGAGGAGGGTTAGGAAGCCGGCCCCGTTGCAGCAGCCATAGCTGCCGCCCCAGGAGGATCACACCTGCCACCATCAGCAAGGCCGGCAGCACGGTGAGGGCCAGGAATCGAGCAATCAACCAGGGGGCCTGCCGTTTCGCCGGGCAGGCACTGGCGGCTCCCCCTAGCTGCTCGCACCCCAGCTGGGCGATCAGGCTCTCCTCTCCCCAGGGGGCCAGGAGAGCCTGCTGCTGGGAAGGGGACACCACTGAGGGACCTTGGAGAGCAAGCAGAAGGGGGCGACGGGAAGGATCCACCTGGGAGGCCAGGTCCGCCAGGTCTGAATCCTTGGGGGTTGAGCCCGCATCCCCTTGGCTCCGCTGCAGCAGGGTGAGTGCCAAGCGCCGTTCCGCTGGTGGCGGGCTGGAGGGATCCTTGCTCTGCTTTTCCAGCACCTCCACCAGGTTTCCCCGTGGGTCCTCTCCCACCAGGAGAGTGCGGAGGGAAGGGGGCAGGGCCTCCGCAGTCAGAACGGTGAGCTCCAACTGACGCACGTCAAGCGCGTTGACCACCGATGGACGGGACAGACTCTCTTCCAGTCCGCTGATCCAGATCAGTCCACTCAGGCAGAGGGCCAAGAGGGCCAGCAACCCCTTCCAGTTCCCCATGCCGTCCCATGGGGATGGGCGTCGGGGGTCTGGTTCAGCGCGGGGGGGCTTGGTAGAGACTGGACCTGCCACGAAGTCTTCGTCGCGGGGGGACCCAAGGATTCTGGTCCCATACAGTTGCCCTTGTCCGCCCCCTGCTGGCCGTGCCCCTTCGCCTTGTGCTTGTGCGTCATGGGTTGAGCACCTTCAACCTGGAGCACCGCATTCAGGGCCGGGATGATCTCTCGGCTCTGGCCCCCGAGGGGACATCCCAAGCCCACCTCTCGGGGGTGGCTCTGCAGGATGTGGCGTTCTCACACGCCTACAGCTCTCCCCTCACCAGGGCCAAAGACACCGCCGAGGCCCTCCTTGGCGCCATAGGGTCTCCAACCCCGATCCAGCTCGATGGGGATCTGCGGGAAGTGGATCTGGGCCTATGGAGCGGTCTTCGCCGGCAGGATGTGAATGAGCGCTACCCGGAGCAGGCCCGCACCTGGCGAGAAGCTCCCCACATGTTGGAACTGGAGCAGGCCGACGGCAGTCGGTTCTTCCCCTTGAGGGATCTGATGGTGCAGGCCGGAAGATTTGTTGACCGTCTGCACGCCACCCACCGGCACGCCTTGGTTGGTGGCCAGACCGAGAGTGTGTTGGTGGTGGGCCACAACGCCATTCTTCGCGCCCTGATCCTGAAGCTTCTGGGCCTGGATGCCACCGGATTCCGCAGGTTGCGCATGGACAACGCCTCCATTTCAGTGCTCAACCTCAGCCAGGCGGAGGGAGAGCCTGTGGCGGTGCAGGTGGAGTCGCTGAACAACTCCATCCATCTAGGGAACGGGCTGCCCCCAAGCAAGGGCCCCCGCCTGCTGTTGGTTCGGCATGGGGAAACGGACTGGAATCGGGAAGGCCGCTTCCAGGGTCAGATCGACATTCCGCTCAACTCCCAAGGGAGACATCAGGCCAGGGCCGCCAGTGATTTTCTGTCCACTGTGTCCATTCAACGGGCCTACAGCAGCACCATGGCCCGCCCCCGGCAGACTGCGGAACTCATCCTGGCCTGCCATCCCGGCGTTCCCCTCACCACCACACCGGGGCTGGTGGAGATCGGCCACGGTCGCTGGGAGGGGTGTCTGGAGGAAGAGATCGCCGAAGCCTGGCCCAACCTCCTTGCCGACTGGAAGCGGGCTCCCCACACCGTCACCATGCCTGATGGGGAAACCCTGCAGCAGGTGTGGGACCGCTCCGTGGCCACCTGGCACACCATCCTGGGTGGGCTCAGCCCGGAGGAAACCGCCCTGGTCGTGGCCCATGACGCCGTGAACAAGACCATCCTTTGCGCCTTGCTGGGACTTTCCCCTGCAGACATCTGGATGGTGAAGCAGGGCAATGGGGGGGTGAGTGTGGTGGATTATCCCCAAGGTCTGGAAGGGGCTCCCGTGGTGAGCTGCCTCAATCTCACCGGCCACCTGGGTGGGGTGCTGGATGGCACTGCCGCAGGAGCCCTCTGAGGCCTTGCCCATGGCTTCCCTCCTGTTGTTGCGTCATGTGCAGGTGCTGGAGGGGCCAGGCCAGCCCGCCCGACGCCGGGATGTGTGGTTCAAAGGGCACACCCTGCTCGGGTGGGAGGCCTCCCCTCCCCAGTCCGAGCAGGGTCAGGAGGTAAAAGAGCTCGACGGCAGTCATTTGTGGCTGGCCCCCCCCTTGGTCGATCCCCACAGTGTTTTGGAGGACCCCTGGCTGGGACGCTCCGAAACGCTGGAGAGCCTGGCGCAGGCCGCAGCTGCTGGGGGCTATGGCACGGTGGCCCTTCTGCCTTGGGCCCGACCTTGGCGGGATCGTCCGGAACGGTTGCAGCTGGCCTGGGAGGCTCCCATGCGGCTGCTTCTCTGGGGCAGTTTCAGCCTTGAGGGGGCCGACGAAACGCTGGCCCTTCACAGAGAACAGCTTCAGGCCGGAGCCCTGGGTCTGGCGGGTTCCGACCATCTCCCTCCCCTGGCTCTGCTGGAGAAGGGGCTCCTTCTGGCGGAGATGGGCCAGCGCCCCGTGCTCCTGGCCCCACGAGATCCTGCCTTGGGGCAGGACGGTTTCGTGCGCGAGAGGGTGGAATCCCTCAGGGCTGGATGGCCAACCGATCCTGTGCTCAGCGAAACCCTCCCTTTGCAGACCCTGCTCAGCCTGGCGGCGGCCCATCAGGGTTTGGGCCTGCGGCTGATGAATCTCTCCACTTGCGAAGCTGTGGGCTTGCTTGAGGCCCAACCGCACTCCCCCCCAGCCAGCGTCAGCTGGTGGCATCTGTTGGCTGACAGTGGCACCTTGCATCCGGCGGATGAGGGCTGGCGCGTGGTGCCATCCCTGGGAGCCCCCGCAGATCGGACGGCTCTGCTGCACGCCCTCAGACGAGGCCTCCTCAGTGCGGTTGCCGTGCATCACCAGGCCCTGGATGGTGAAGAGCAGATGCTGCCGTTGGATCAGCGGAAAGCTGGTCTCGCAGGCCATGGCCTTGCCCTTCCCATGCTCTGGCAAGAGTTGGTGGTTCGGCAGGGCTGGTCGGCGGAAGAGCTCTGGCAGGCCCTTTGTTGGGGACCCTGCAGATTCCTCGACCTTCCGCCGGAGCGTCTCTCACCCCCCACGGACCGCTGGATTCTCTGGGATCCCTCCCACCCTTGGCCAGAGGCTTCTCAGGAAAGGGGCTCTCTGGCCGCCAACATTCCAAGCCTCGGCTCCGCTGGGTTGATGGGGCGTGTCATGGCCTCAGGCCTGCAGCCGGAGACCCATTGGCCCCTTGCAGCGATCCAGCGCTGTTGAAGGGGAAAAACCGCCAGAAGGCTCGGCCGATGATCTCGCGTTCGGGTAGGAAGGGGCCCCCGGGCCAAAATCGCGCGTCCCAGCTGTTGGCCCGATTGTCCCCGAGCACCAGCACCGTTTTGGGGGGAACCACCACATCAAGGGTGGGACAGGGACCGATCCCCCTGGCGTCGACCGGGCAGGTATTGGTGACGTAGGTCTCCCGGAGTGGCTTGTTATTGAGGAGCACCTGTCCCTTGGGGTTGACCACGATCCTGTCTCCGGGGATCGCGATGACCCGCTTGATGTAGGCATCACAGGCGGGTTCCTGCAGACCCAGCATCGGGCCGATCAAGGGGATGTTGACCAGCAGGCAGCCCAAGGGCCCCGGTCGGTGTTGGGCTGACAGCACACGGTCAAAGTGATGGGGGGCATGAAACACCACGATCTCGCCCCGCTGGGGAGGACGATTGCGGTAGGAGAGCTTCTCCACCAAGAGGCGATCCTGCAACTGCAACCCAGGCAGCATCGAACCAGAGGGGATGTAGCGAGCCTCCACGAGGAATTGGCGGATCCCAAGGGCCACGGCCAGGGTCAGCAGAATGCTCCGCCAGAACGCCCAGGGATCGTCCTCGGAATGGGAGGGTGAGGGTCTGCCACCCTGTGGCGTCATGGTTGTTTCCAGGCGCGGCTGCTCGTCTTTGTGGCTGCTCAAAATGAGTCGTGGCTCAATGGATGGTCGGCTCCCATCGGCGCTCCGCGGAATGGCTGACCAGCAGGCAGATTAGTCGCACATCCGCGAGCGCAGCCATGGCGCGCCCCCGCTGGCACGAGACCCTGTCTCGCCCCGGCAACAGAGTTTGGAAGGGCTGGGACCAATTTGTCGCCCTGTGGGCCGTCTTGAACCTTGTCTGGGTGGTCGTTGACCTCACCTATGTTCCCCTGCGTCCGTTCTGGCTTCAACGCACCCTCCAGCCCATCCCCGCGTTGCCCTTGGCGGTGTCTCTCCCCCTGCTGCCCGACATCACCCCTCTGATGGATCGGCTGAAAGGCATTGAGCCCCACCGTGAAACCCAGAAGTTCATCCAAGAATTTGCGAAAACGGATGGAGTAATGCAGGGCTATCAGCCGGGCACACCCCTGTCCGTCCAACAAAAAACAAGTCTGGTCAATCTGGTGACCCTGAGCCACCAGATGATCGATACGGATCCTTTTCAGTCCACAGCTGGATCGGGCACCCTGGAAAAAATCAAGAATCGCCTCCGCTGGCGAGCAGACCTTGATTCTTCCAAAGAGTCCGTCAGCTTGCTTCTGAGTGATCAATGGCTCAGAAAGCATTCATGGGAAGGCGAGCGGCAGTTTTGGAAGAACGATGTATTGCCCCTTGTGGCTCGCAATTATTGGCGCTCGATTGATCAAAACGGTCAGCCAACCGATCATTTCTGGCGTACAGACCTGTTGCTCTTTCAGAGTGTTTTCCTGCTGGATATTCTGCTTCAGACGATTCGATTACGCCGAAAATTGCCGGGCTTGAGCTGGCGCGATGCCTTTCTCAGGCGTTGGATTGACCTGCCGTTGTTTTTGCCCTTCTGGAGATGGTTGCGGCTGTTCCCTGTGCTGGAGCGTCTGCAAAAGGCTGGATGGATCAATCTCGAGCCCCTGAGGGCGGTGGTCAGCCGGGGTGTGGTGGCTCTTCTGGCCTTGGAGCTCTTTGAAGTTCTCGCCCTGCAGATCATGGACGGACTGCAGCAGCAGGTGCGTTCCAAGCGTTGGCCGACGCGGTTGCGGGCCCTGCGCAGTCATCAGACGGTGATGAGCCAGGAGGATAGGGAGCTGGTCGAGCTTGTTCGTCTATGGGCGCCCCTGCTGTTGGTGCAAGTGGCTCCTCGCCTGGCTCCGGAGTTGCAAGGTGTGCTGGGTCATGCCTTGCAGACAAGCCTGCAGCGCACCCTTGTTCCGGCCCCGCTGCGGCAATTGCAACCCCTCCTGGGTGTGGAACAGGGGTTTAGCCGTCAACTGGCCCAGGGAATGGTGGAGAGCCTGCTGGATCTGTCCCGAGGCGCTGGGTCCCAGCTGGGTCGACGGGATGACGAGCAACTCAGACTCGTCCAACATGTCATCGACCGTTTTTGGGAAGAGCTGGCCCTGGCCCTGGAGGAAGGTCCGGCACTTGAGCGCTCTCAGGAGTTGATTTGCACCGCCATTGAAAGGGTCAAACGGACCTACATCAGCCAGATCAGTCGGTCGGGAATTGCTGGGCTGATCGAGGAGCTCGATCAACTCATGAATCGAGAAGAGGAGGAGACGAAGGACGCTCCCACTCCTCTGCTCACTTCTCTTCCGCCAGAGGGTTGATCAGCCTCTGTTGATCAGGGCCTTGATGGCACCGACCAGGCTGTTGGAACCTTGCCCAACGGCTCCATCTGGGCGTGTGCGCACGGTGACGTCTCCATTCACAGTGGTGCGGCAGCTCAGCCTGTAGGTCGCAGGGCGGTCAGCCAGGTAAACCTCTTCGACATCGGAGCGCGGGGACAGGTTGCGGGCACCATCGAGGACTTCCATCACGCAGGTGCCGCACTGGCCCAGCCCACCGCAATTGTTGAGGTTGTTGAGGCCGGTATAGGGGTTGATGCCCGCATCCAGGGCGGCTTTGCGCAAATTGGCGCCCTCGATGCACCCCACCTGCTGGCCTTCGCGTTCGAAACGGATGGTGGGCACGGTGGATCGGGGGTGGAGGCGGAGCCCAACTTAGGGCACCTCGGGTCTGGGTTTCTCAGGATCGGGTCGGAAGAAAGGTCGGAAGTGGCTCCCCTTACGATGCGGTCATGCTGTGGGGAGATCACGAATCCATGAGCCTCTCCGGGTACGACAGCCTGATTGCGAGCCTGATTCCCGGCTACACAAGCTTGGCCCGTCTCTCCGTTTCCCTGCTCGCCGCATCTCCGATGGCCCAGGCCCGAGGGGCCTCCGTGTTGGTTGCTGGCTGTGGCTCGGGAGCGGAGCTGCTCGCCGCCCGCCAACTCCGCCCCGACTGGCACCTGACGGCGCTCGATCCCTCCCAGGACATGTTGGCGATGGCCCGGGACAAGCTCCAGGCCCCACCCGGAGATCAGCAGGCGATGGGTCCGATTCAATGGGTGCAGGGCACAGTGGAGGATCTCACCGGCGAGCCTGCCTTTGATGGGGCCATGGCCGTTCTTGTGATGCAGGGTCTCCCGGACGACGGAAGCAAGCGACGGTTTCTGAGTTCCCTCTGCCAAAGCCTGCGCCCAGGCGCCCAGGTGGTGCTGGTGGATCAGATGCTGCCGGAGCGGAGCAGCATCGAGCAACAGCTCATCACGGCTCGCCAGGTGTTTCAACGCTCCGAAAGGGAGGGGACTCTGTCCGACGCCAGCAAGATTCTTGGGGAGGTTCATCCCCTGAGCCTGTCCCGACTCGCTGGCCTGCTGGAGGTCACAGGTTTCAGTGACCCCTTCCCCGTCTTCCGAGCCCTCGACTACGAGGGATTCTTGGTTCAAAGGTTGTCCTGACCCCCTCAGGCCGCAGGCCTGGCCTTGTTTTGCTCGCGGAGTGGCTGGAGTTCGTCTGTGATCAGATCGAGGGTGTCGAGCCGTTGACGGATGGCTACCAATTCATTGAGGATCGAGCTCAACAGTTGCTGAGTAGCTGTTGAAGGAGCGTTGAGCACCTCGACGGTGACTTCCTTGATACGGAGCACGTCCCTCGCGAAACGGGCCACCTCATTGGCGTGAAACATCAAGGGTTGCTTGATGTCGCTTCGAAACTCTGGATTGAGCTTTCGGGGGTTGAATGGGGGATTGATATTGCGGGGGTCTGTGTTGGTATACCGATAAACAGAAGCTCTGGACCTATTTAATGCTTTCTGAACTTCATCTATTCCTATCAGTGAGGAGCCCGAATTTTCTGTTTCACCAGTTGCGGAAGAGGTGGCAATCTCCTCATCTGGCTGCTCGGCAGAAAGGCCAAAAGCTTCGGTAGAAAGAGGGTTGCTGGAAGCAAACATAAAAAGAAACCAGGCTTCTCTTAAAAATTCTTGGGGAGATGTTAGCAGAGGTTTGCAAGCACGCCACAACCGATTGGACACACGCTCGGACGCCCACCTCCAGCCTGAGTGATAGGTTCCCTCTCACCGAGTCATCGATCCATGCGCGTCTCCCGCCTCCTGCTGGTGACGCTCCGAGACGACCCTGCGGAAGCTGAGATCGTTTCCCACAAGCTTCTTTTAAGAGCAGGGTTCATCCGCCGTGTTTCCGCAGGGATCTACGTCTACCTGCCCTTGATGTGGCGAGTGCTGCAAAAAATTTCTGCCATCGTCCGCGAGGAAATGGACAGCATTGGCGCATTGGAAACGCTGCTGCCCCAACTGCAACCTGCGGAGCTATGGCAGCGCAGTGGAAGGTGGGCCGGGTACACCGCCGGGGAGGGGATCATGTTTCACCTGCACGATCGCCAGGGCCGTGAACTCGGCCTGGGTCCCACCCATGAGGAGGTGGTTACCGCTTTGGCCGCCGATCTGCTCCGGTCCTATCGCCAGTTGCCCGTTTGCCTCTACCAGATTCAAAGCAAGTTCCGTGATGAAATTCGGCCCCGATTTGGCTTGATGCGGGGCAGAGAATTCATCATGAAAGATGCCTATTCTTTCCATGCCGATGAGGAGTCTCTGCGGCAGACTTACCGGCTAATGGATGGGGCCTATCGGCGCGTGTTTCAGCGCTGCGGCCTGCGCACCGTGGCGGTGGACGCCGACAGTGGTGCCATCGGGGGTTCCGCCAGCCAGGAATTCATGGTGACGGCAGAGGCGGGGGAGGATCTGATTCTTGCCAGTGCTGATGGAACCTATGCGGCCAACCTGGAGCGCGCGGTTTCCCTGCCATCGGAGGCCATTCCCCTCCCCGTCGACCCGTGTCACGAGCTTTCCACGCCCGATCAGGCCACCATCGCAGACCTCTGCCAGGCGAACGGTTTCCATCCTTCCCAGATCGTGAAGGTGCTGCTGCTCGTTGCGCGATTTGCTGAGGGGGCACCCCATCCCGTACTCGTCAGTCTTCGGGGCGATCAGCAACTGAATGAGGTCAAGCTCAGTAATGCCCTCCAACAAAGAATCGAAGGCCAGGGTTCCCTGCTTCAGTTGGTGGCCATGGAGCCAGCCCACTTGGAGGCTGAGGGGTTGTCAACCTTGCCCTTCGGCTCCTTGGGCCCCCATCTAGACAATGCTGTCTTTGCGGGAGCCAAAACCTGGAGCCAGACCCTCCTGCGTTTTGCCGACCCCACCGCCGCAGAGCTGGCCGTCTTTGTCTGTGGTTCAAACCGCAGAGATTGGCATCTGGTGGGCGCGTCCTGGGGAGATCTCACTCCCGTTCCCCCGATCGTGGATGTGCGGGAGGCCCAACGGGGCGACCGTTGTGTGCATGATCCTTCCCAACCCCTGGAGACCGCCAGGGGCATTGAGGTGGGCCATATTTTTCAGCTGGGCCAGAAGTACTCACGGGCCATGGGGGCCACCTTCACCTCTGAGCAGGGTGAAGAGCACCCCTTGTGGATGGGCTGCTACGGCATCGGCGTGTCCCGACTGGCCCAGGCTGCTGTTGAGCAACTTCATGATGGACAAGGGCTGTGCTGGCCAGTGTCCATCGCCCCATTCGAGGTCATCGTGATCATCGCCAGCAGCCAGGACCCCACCCAGGTGGCTGTTGCGGAAGGGATGTATGACGCGCTAGGTGAGCAGGGCCTGGAGACCTTGCTGGATGACCGTCAGGAACGGGCAGGAGTGAAGTTCAAAGATGCTGATCTCCTGGGGATCCCCTATCGGGTCGTCGTCGGGCGAGGGGCCGCTGCGGGAACCGTGGAAGTGGTGACGCGTCGTACGGGCGAGGCCGTGGAGATGGCCGTTGGCGAGGCCTGCACCTGGCTTCTGAAACGGGTTGGCATGGAGCGCTCAGGTCTGGGTTGACCCTGTTCATCGGGCTGCGAGGGGGACCCGTAAGATCCCTTCACTCCCTTTCCTTGCCATGGCTGCTGTACTGCGCTCCTGTTCCAGCTGGGCCCGCCGGACAGCCCAAGCGCTTGCGGCCAGTCTGTCCAAGCTCCAGCCCTTGGTCGTGTCCCTGGTGTTGATCCTCTGTGTAAGCCTCACCGCCTGCAGTGGCGGGGGCTTGCTCAGCGGCAACTATGTCGAGGACACGACCATGGTGACCCAATCCCTTCTCAGCACCATCGCTCTGCCGGCCGACGATCCTGGCGCTTCGGAGGCCATTTCCCAGGCTCGCGCTCTGATTAATGGCTACATGGCCCGTTATCGCCCCCGGCCTTCGGTGAATGGCCTCTCGTCTTTCACCACCATGCAGACCGCCCTCAATTCCTTGGCGAGCCATTACACCACCTATTCCAATCGTCCTCTCCCTGACACTCTTCGCAACAGGGTGCGCAAGGAACTCGAGCAGGCTGCCGCCTCGGCGAGCAAGGGGGCCTGAGAGAACCGCCTCCGTTTACTTGTGAAGATCAATCTGAAGATTTTGACGAATCACCCACCCGTCTGAGAGAATTATTGTTTGTGCTCGAAGGCGGCTCCAGGCCGCGATATCCTTGGCCAACGTTGTCGTTATCGGTGCACAGTGGGGGGATGAAGGTAAGGGGAAAATCACCGATCTGCTGAGCAGATCTGCGGATGTGGTTGTTCGCTATCAAGGGGGAGTGAATGCAGGTCACACGATTGTGGTTGACAATCGTGTCTTGAAGCTTCATCTGATTCCCTCTGGCATCCTCTATCCAGAAACCATGTGTCTGATTGGTTCTGGGACAGTGGTGGATCCCCGGGTGATGCTTGGGGAGCTCGACATGCTCATGGCCTGCGGCATCAGTCCATCTGGCCTCAAACTGGCTTCCACGGCCCACGTCACCATGCCCTACCACCGCCTGCTGGATCAGGCCCTGGAGCAGAGGCGTGGAGATCGAAAAATCGGCACCACCGGTCGGGGGATTGGCCCCACCTATGCAGACAAGTCGGAACGCAACGGCATTCGGGTGATCGACCTCCTGAATGTGGAGCGCCTCAGGGACCGGTTGCTGGGGCCCCTGGCCGAGAAGAACGAGCTTCTGGTTGGGGTCTACGGCCTTGAGCCCTTGGATCCTGAGGCGGTGATTGAGGAATATGCCGACTATGGCCAGAGGTTGGCTCCCTATGTGGTCGATTGCACCCGGGTTATCCATCAGGCGGCCAGGGAGCGAAAAAACATTTTGTTTGAGGGTGCCCAGGGCACCTTGCTGGATCTCGATCACGGCACCTATCCCTACGTCACCTCCTCCAATCCCGTTGCCGGGGGCGCTTGCATCGGCGCCGGCGTCGGCCCCACCCTCATCGACCGGGTGATCGGTGTGGCCAAGGCTTACACCACCCGCGTCGGCGAGGGGCCCTTCCCAACGGAGCTGCAGGGCAGCCTCAACGACCATCTCTGTGACCGGGGTGGGGAGTTTGGCACCACCACGGGGCGCCGCCGCCGCTGTGGCTGGTTTGATGGCGTGATCGGTCGTTACGCCGTCCAGGTCAACGGTCTGGACTGTCTGGCGATCACGAAACTGGATGTGCTGGATGAACTGGATGAGATCCAGGTTTGCGTGGCCTACGAGCTCGATGGCGACCGCATCGAACATTTTCCGAGCAGCGCCGAAGACTTTGCACGCTGCAGACCAATCTTTGTTACGTTGCCTGGTTGGCAATGCTCGACAGCCGCCTGCAGGCGGCTGGAGGATCTCCCCGACGCCGCAAGGTCCTATCTCCGCTACCTCGCTGAGTTGATGGAAGTTCCCATTGCCATCGTGTCTCTGGGTGCGGAACGCGATCAAACCATTGTGGTTGAGGATCCGATCCATGGGCCCAAACGGGCCTTGCTCAATGTCTGAGTGATCGGCTCCCCTCGGCTCATGCCCTGCTGATCGGCCCACCCACTCCCTTCCCCCCTCACCCCACTGCGTGTCATGACGTCTCCAAGCCCCAAAGCCTTCGATGTGGTGGGCATCGGCAACGCGATTGTGGATGTCTTGGTGCAGACGGAAGACGGCTTTTTGGAGGACCACGGCCTCACCAAGGGCACCATGGCTCTTGTGAATGAGACCCAGGCCGAACAGCTCTATGCGAGCCTCGGTCCTGGCCTGGAAACCTCTGGGGGTTCAGCGGCCAACACCTTGGCCGGACTGGCCCAGCTGGGGGCGCAGGCGGGATTTATCGGCAGGGTGCGCAATGACCAGCTTGGAGCCATCTTTGCCCATGACATCCGCTCCGTTGGAGCCCATTACGAAACGGCTGCAGCCGAGAGAGGACCCTCCACGGCCCGATGTCTGATTCTTGTCACCCCGGATGCCCAGCGCACGATGTGCACCTATCTGGGGGCCTCCGTGAATCTCCATCCCAACGACCTGGATCTGGATCTGGTGCGCCAGGCCAAGGTGCTGTATCTCGAGGGCTATCTCTGGGATAGTGATGAGGCCAAACAAGCCTTTATCGCCGCGGCTGAAGTGATGCGCGAGAGCGGAGGGGAGGTTGCCCTCTCCCTTTCTGACGCCTTCTGCGTGGATCGCCATCGGGACAGCTTCCAGGAGCTGGTCGATGGCCATGTGGACATCCTTTTTGCCAATGAGATGGAGATCACCTCCCTCTACAAGTCCAACCACTTCGAAGAGGCCGTGGCTCAGGTGCGGGGGCGCTGCAAGGTTGCCGCCCTCACCCGGAGTGAGGAGGGTTCCCTGGTTCTGAGCGGGAATCAGACCCTTCCGATCGCCCCCTTCCATCTCGGCCCCTTGCTGGACACCACAGGCGCGGGCGATCTCTATGCCGCAGGCTTTCTCTACGGCTACACCAGAGGTGATGAGTTAGAGCGTTGTGGCCGTCTGGGATCCCTTTGTGCGGGCCAAGTGGTCACCCAGCTGGGCCCCCGTCCTCAGGGCTCCCTGAAGGAGCTGGTGGCCCGTCACCTGCCTTAGCGGGCTCCCCTGCGAGCTGTTCGAAACACCAGGCTCCATAGGCTCCCCGCGTCTGGGCCCCCATGGTGATCCATTCCGGCGTCTCGTAACTGTGGAGCTCCAGCACCGTCTGGTACAGCCTCTCTAGGGAGTCCGGATGGGTTTTCAGCAAGAGCTGCACCTCCTCACTGCGGGTGTAGCGGCCTTGCCACAGATAGTGGGACAGGATCGGCATGCAGGAGACGCAGGCCACCAGGCCCTTCTCCAGAAGGTTGGCGGCCAGCACCTCGGCTTTCTCCAGGCTGCTTTCGGTGGTGAGCACCAGTACCAGATCCGCCTGGTTCGCCTCTTCCCCGGCCTTCAAGACCTGTTCCCCAAGCACGAGACGCTTCCCTCATCCGGTCGACCCACGCGTTCTATCAGGCTCTGGAACTCCAGCCGCTGGATTCCTTCCGGTTCAGGTGGGCGCTGCAGGAGCAGCAGCCGCAGGCCGAGCGCTCGGGCAACCTGCTGCCAGAGGGCTTCTGTGACCCCCCCCGATTGACGGCAGAGAATCGCATCGATCTGCCATTGCCGGCAGAGGGCCTGCTCCACGGCCCCATCCGTCGTGGGGTGGAAGCAGGCCAGGTGGTCGGCTGCTAGGCCCGCTTGCTGGGCCTGTCTCAACGCCTGGGGATAGGGCAATACCCTGGCATGGAAGCGAGCTCCGGGGCATCGGCGAACCGCCTCCCCCAGCTGTCGCGCTCCGATGGCCAGAAGCAGCCGCTCGTTTTTGGCCACGTGGCGCGGAAGGTCGCCCATGTGAATCAGGGGGATGGCCCAGGGCGCCTCAAGCCCAGGGCGCTCCAGGCGGAGCAACCGTTCGGGTCGGCCTCTTGTGGCCGCCATCGCTGCAGGCGTGATGCGGACGGCGAAGGGATGGCTGGCATCGATCAGCCACTGGAAAGGGTCTCCTTCCCTCTGCGCGGCTTCAAGAAGGGATCGCAAGGCTCCTGCGTCGGCCAGGGCCCCCACGACCATCTCCAGATCGGGGCTCTCCGGATAGGAGTGAGTGGCAGTGGGGGTGACCACGCTCACCCGCAGGCGCCATCCACGATCCAGAAACTGCTGGGCCAGGGCCGGCCCCTCCCCTGTGCCCGCAATCAGCCACAGTCGGTCTCCTTTCACTTCCATGGTTCTTCCGGGCTGCAACGGGCTGGATCCGGTGGCAAAGGCGTTCTGAGTTGATCGGCGTGCATCAGGATGGGAGGGACTCCCAGCGGAAGAGGGCGTGAATCACTGTTTGCTTGAGGTGGAAGTGCTTGAGGCGCCCCAGGTGCGCTACACGCAGGACAACCAGACACCGGTGGCGGAGATGACCGCCCGCTTCGACGGGCTGAGGCCGGAGGATCCCGCGGGTCAGATCAAGGTTGTGGGTTGGGGCAATCTGGCGACCGATCTCCAGAATCGGGTTCAGGTGGGCGAACGCTGGGTCTTGGAGGGGCGGCTGAGGATGAATTCTGTAACGCGCCAGGATGGGGTGAAGGAGAAGCGGGCCGAACTCACCCTTGCCCGCCTCCATCCCTATGGCGCCCAGGCCTCGGCCCCGTCTTCCCGGCCCGCCTTGAGCTCCCCGCCCCAGACCCCCCCTGCTCCTGCAGGCGCACCTGGCCGGAAGGCACCCCCTAGCCCTGCTGCTTCGGCTCCGGCCAGAAGGGAAGCACCAGCGGCCAGCCCCCCCCCGGTGTGGAACACATCTCCCTTGGTTCCCGTCGACCTGAGCGATGGGGAGGATGAGATTCCCTTTTGAGCGACGGCCCCCAGAATGCCTACTCCAGCCGTTCCCCGGCTTGATCCAGCAGTTGCCCCAGCTCCCGTTCCAGGGCCGCCAGGTCGAGGCGCCATTGGGGCCAGCGTCCGCTATCCAGCTGGCGCAGTAGCCACAGACGATCCTCCTGCAGAGCCTCCAGAACGCTTCGCAGATCATCCCTGCTGGCTCGATCAGGGGCGGGGCCTTCCGCAGAGGGTGAGGATGGCGGATTGGACATGAAGACCAACTGAGGTGATCCCATCCTGGCCTCTCCTGCAGGAAGATGGCTCCATGCAAAGTTTCCGTTCCCCAGGCACGCTGGTGACCCTCGCGGGTGCAGCCCTCACGGTGATTGGATCCCTGGCCTACGTCAGCGACCATCCCAATCTCAGCCTGCCCACCATTTTTTACGGCATCCCCATTCTCCTGGGTGGGTTGGCCTTGAAATCCTCCGAACTGCCCCCTCCGGTAAGAGTTACCCCACCGGACCAGCTGCGGACCCTGCGGGAGGCCCCTGCCAGTGAATCCCTTCGCAAGCTCCTGGCCGATGTCTGTCGCTGGCGCTACGGCCAAAAGGTGCACCTCGAGAGTTCCCTGGAGGCGCTCAAACTCTGGAACGAGCAGGATCCCCCAGTCTTGCTCTCGGTGGAAGAGCTCGCCTTCCCAGAGGGCTACGGACTTCAACTTACGTTTGCAGAGGGCGGGGTTCCCTTTCCACGCTGGGAAGCTTCCCTCGACCGCTTAAGCCGTTTCTTTGGCCCTGGACTGCAGGCTGCGTTGGTCGAGCAACCCCAGCATCAAATCAGCCTCACCTTGCAACCACGGGTCAGCGAGGTCCTGTCCCCCGACCCATCCCTCACTCAGCCTGCCCCCTGATGAGTGATCCCCTAATCAACTTGGAGGAGGCCTCCCGGGTCTCGGTGTTGAGCGAGGCCCTCCCGTACATCCAGAGGTTTTCTGGTCGCCAGATCGTGGTCAAGTACGGCGGAGCGGCCATGGTGGAGAAAGGCCTGAGGGAGGCGGTGTTCAGGGATCTTGCCCTTCTGTCCTGCGTGGGTGTGCAGCCGATCGTGGTGCATGGAGGCGGCCCGGAGATCAACCAATGGCTGACCCGGCTGCAGATTCAGCCCCAGTTCCGTGATGGTCTTCGGGTTACGGATGCGGACACCATGGACGTGGTGGAGATGGTGTTGGTGGGACGGGTCAACAAACAGATTGTGAATGGCCTCAATCTTGTGGGCGGAAAGGCCGTTGGGATTTGTGGGGCCGATGGCTCCCTCGTGGCCGCCCGTGCCCTTGGCAGCAGCCATGGGTTGGTGGGGGAGGTGGCCTCGGTCAATCCCTCCGTCCTCCACCCCTTGCTGGAGGCGGGCTACATCCCTGTGATCTCCAGCGTGGCTCCTGATCATGCTGGGCAGATGCACAACATCAATGCCGACACAGTGGCTGGGGAGTTGGCCGCAGCCCTTCAGGCTGAGAAATTGATCCTGCTCACGGACACGGCTGGAATCCTCCGGGACAAGGCGGATCCATCCAGCCTCATTCGGCAGGTCACCCTGGGGGAGGCCCGTGCGCTGATTGCGGAAGGGGTGGTGGCGGGTGGCATGACCCCGAAAACCGAATGCTGCGTCCGGGCCTTGGCCCAGGGGGTGGGGGCGGCCCACATCGTGGATGGAAGGGTGCCCCATTCCCTCCTGCTGGAAGTGTTCACCAATGCCGGCATCGGCACGATGGTGGTGGGCAGCCCGCGGCGTTTGCAGCCCTGAGGAGCCATGGCCCCGGAGCCGGATGATCTCTCCATCGCGCTGAACGAGGCCAAGCTGGCCATCGAGAGGGGGAATTATTCCCGGGCTGTTGCGCTATTGGAGCCCCTGTGCGATGTGTACGGTCCCGTTCAACCGCCAGGCGACATCGTGCGCCTCCTGTTGGCGACGGCGCTCATGGGCCAGGGGCAAGGCGAACGGGCGGCGGCCTGTTGCCGCAGTCTGCAACGCTGCGCCGATCCCCAGCGGCGCGCCCAGGCCAGGGATCTTCTCCAGGTATTGGAGGCTCCGGCCCTGAAACGGCCGCGGGATTGGTCCTTGACGCTGCCTCGGCTGGATCAGGCCCCCCCCCTGGAAGGGGTGGGTGGGTGGCGGCGCAAGCCAAGACAGAAGGCAGAAACCCCGCCTCCCCCTCCCCCCGTGGGCCCCACCCAAAGCCCCCGTGGTTTTGCCGCTGTGGTGGTGGCTCTGCTCGTGGTGCTGTTACTGGGCTCGCTCCTCTCCGGATGTCTGCGAGTGGAGACGGAACTCAACGTGGTCGGCCCCGGTCGGGTCCGTCTCGAGCATCGGTTGCGCCCCGTGGCAGAAACCCCTTTGCCTTTTCAGAGCGCTTTCTCTGCGGCTCTAGCGGCAGAGGAGCCTCCCTATAAAAACATGCAACAAGGAGCCACCACCATCCTTTCCAGCCCCTTGCTGACCCCTCAGCGTGCCGTGATCTCCCTCCTGCACACATGGGAGAAGGCCGCAGCGCTGGGTGGGTTTGTCCTCCCTGCCCCGTCCCTGCATTGGCAGGAGACCAACTGGTTGCTCGGGGTCTCTCAACACATCCAGATCAGCCTGGATCTCCAGAATCTGCCAGCTCTCCCTGGGTTGGATCTCAGCTTTCGTCTCACGCCGTTTACCAGGCGCTCCTTGCTTGAGGCGCGGCCTAACTCTGTTCGTCCGGCGGGGGATCCCCACGAATGGATCTGGCACCTGGAGCCCGGGCAGGTGAATCACCTGGAGATTCGCTGCTGGCGCTGGAATCCAATCGGTCTCGGAGGAGTGCTCATCTCCCTTGCGCTGCTCCTAGTGGTGTTGGTGCAGCGCATGCGGGTTCGCTTGGGGCTGGGCCTCCCGGAGCTGCCCGCCTGAGCCTTTCCCTCACAGCTGAAGCGGGTCAGGGTCGATGGCCAGGGTCACGTTGCGATGCAACATTTGCCGCAGCTCCTGCTCTGGTGGAAGGGGCAAGGGCGATCCTTGGGGTCCGTGGAGCAAGAGCTGCCAGCGGCTCCGCCCGGCCACCCGCGCCACAGGGGCGGGACTGGGGCCGATGAGGCACCACTGCTGGGCCTCCACGGCGGGCCGAACCCTCTCGGCCAGTGCTGCGGCGGAGGTGGCTGTGCTGGACGCAGAGGGACCGGCCAGCCTCAACAGGCAGGCCCTGCTGAAAGGCACAAGGGCCCCACCCTGGCGGAGGCTCGCTTCCTGCTTGAGAAAGGCGTCGTAGCGGCCATCCACAAGATGGCGGATTACGGGGTGGTCCGGCGTGTAGGTCTGCACTAGCACCTCACCCGGTTGTTCCCCCCGTCCGGCCCGTCCGGCGAGTTGAAGCAGCAGCTGGAGGCAGTGCTCCCCCGAGCGGAGGTCCGGGCGATGCAGAAGGCCATCCGCCGCGAGAACGGCGGCCAGGGTGACGCTCGGCAGATCCATGCCCTTGGCCAGCATCTGGGTGCCCACCAACACATCGGCCTGACGGTCCCTGAAGGTGTCCAGCACCCGGCGATGGCCGTCAGGGCCCCGGGTGCTGTCAGCATCAAACCGCATCACCCTGAGGCCCTCCAACTCGGCCGTGAGTTGCTCCATGACCCTTTGGGTCCCAGCCCCAAAGGGCTTAAAGGCCGTGGATGTGCAGGCCGGACAGCGTTGGGTCAACTCCTGCCGGTGGTCGCACCAGTGGCATCGGAGCCACTCCATGCCACTGCTGCGGCGATGCACGGTGAGCGCCACATCGCAGTGGGGACACTGGACCACGGATCCGCAACTGCGGCAGCTGAGAAAACTGCGGTAGCCCCGACGGGGCACCAGGATGACCGCCTGTTCGTCCCGATGGCGGAGGCTCTCCAACCGATCCAGCAGGGGCCGACTGAGGAGGCGCCGGTGTCCCTCCGCCAGTTCATGGCGCATGTCCACCACCCTGACCGCGGGGAGCGGCCGTCCCCCGATGCGCTCCGGGAGCCTGAGGAGGCCGGTCTGCCCCAAGGGGCTCTGGGCGGCCAACCAGCTTTCGAGCGATGGGGTGGCACTTCCCAGCACCAGTTGGCTGCCTTCAAGCCGGCAACGCAGCCTGGCTACCTCCCTGGCGTGGTAGCAGGGCATGGGACTTTCCTGTTTCCAGGAGGAATCATGTTCCTCGTCCAGCACAATCAACCCCAAGGGGGAGAGGGGCAAAAAAATGGCTGAACGGGTTCCAACCACCAGCCGCGGTTGCTTCTCCTGGCCTGCCGCGAGACAGGACCGCCAGCAGTCGATCCGGTCCCTTTCCGCCATGCTGCTGTGGTATTGCAGGACTCCCGCTCCGAACCGGGCGCGTGCCCGGTCAAGCAGTTGGGGGATGAGGCCAATCTCCGGGGTGAGCACCAACACGCTGCGCCCTGAGGTCAGGTGTTGGGCGGCTATTTGGAGATACACCTCCGTTTTGCCTGAGCCCGTGACGCCCCACAGGAGTGTTTCCGAGCCAGGGGCTGCTGCCAGGAGGCTGCTGACCGTTGCCGCCTGGGCAGGTGTGAGCACCTGGCCCGTGGCAGGCAGCTCCAGGGGGCGGGCGGGTTGGCGCCCTCCAGGAGCCTGGACGATGGGGGTACTGCGCAGCAGTCCTTTCTCTTCGAGAGCCTGAACCACGCCGCGTCCAAAGCCATCCCCACCGATCAGATCCCTTAAGAGGCGCTGCCCCCCATGGCTGTCCAGATGGTCCAGCAGCTGTTGTTGGCGCGTGGACAGGGAGGGCGCAGCGGCAAGGGACAGCGAGGTGCGTTGCATGAGCCGAAGCTGCCGCCCCTGCCCCGCGACCTGGCGTCTGGCGCCCAGCCAGCCTGCGGGAAGAACGCTCCGCAGGGTGCGGAAGAGGCTGGTGTGGCACTGCTGCGCCACTTCCGCGATCAATTGCTGCCAGTCGGGATGAATGGCAGCACGCTCCACAAGGGCCATCACGGGCTGGAGGCTGTGCTCAGGGAGATCCTTCGGGCCTTGCTGAAGGCACTCCACCACCAATCCCGCGTGGAGCCGTCCCTTCAGTCTCACCTGAACCAGATCCCCCGTTCCCAGCGCCAGAGCATGGGGGTTGCTGTAGGTGAACACCTGTCCCTCCCGGCCAGCCTCAACCCAGATGTTCAGGAAGGCCGGTGGAGCTTGGCTGTTCCCGGAAGGCGGCAAGGCTTCTTGCAAACGTCTCACACCATTCCTAAGATGTAGAGAGCCAGTTCGAGAGGTTGACATCAACCAGGCAGTTTCGGCTTGAGGGAAAGACACCAGAGTCCCGTAGTCATCCATCCGGAGCGATCCCAAGGATGATCACCCCCCTTCCCTCCCCCCTGTCCTGGCCAGATCTCTCTCGCTGTTTTCCGTCACCTCACCAGGTTGACCCACTTCTTGTCCCTCGGCGTTGACCTTGCCTTCTCCGCACGCCCTGTAACCGGGCCATCGCGACAGCCCCCAATGGCTGAGCCCTGGAGTGCTTCCCGAGAAGCATGCGAGGGTGCATCTCTTTTTTGAACGCCTCTCCAGCCCCTGCCCGTTTCCGTATGAGCCCCGCCACCGCCAAAGTAACCAGCCTTGACATCGCTTCGACCGAGGGCGAGATGGGCCTTCAAGAGCCAGGGGACGCACTGGATCTGATGGATCTGAAGGCGGCTCCAGCCAAGGTGGAACCGAAGAAGTCGCGATCAGGCGCCAGCGCAGCCTCTAAGGGGAAAGGTAAGGCCAAGGCCTCTCCTCAACAGGATGAGGAACAGATTGGGGACGACTCCCTGGATGAGGGTGCAGATCTCTTGCTGGATTCGCCAGACCTGCTGGAAGCAGACGGCCTCGCTCTTGCGGATGACAAAGCTGGAGCCAGCAAGGACACCCCGGCGGCGGCTAAAGCATTGGCCAGCATCAAGGTTGGTCCGAAGGGGGTCTACACCGAAGATTCCATCCGTGTTTACCTCCAAGAGATCGGCCGGATTCGCCTCCTCCGGCCCGACGAGGAAATTGAACTGGCTCGGAAGATCGCCGATCTCCTTCAGTTGGAAGAGCTGGCCTCCCAATTTGAGGCTGACCATGGCCATCATCCCGATACCAAGGAGTGGGCCGCTTTGGTGGAGATGCCCACCATCAAGTTCCGTCGGAGGTTGATGCTGGGACGAAGGGCGAAGGAAAAAATGGTTCAATCCAACCTACGCCTGGTGGTATCGATTGCCAAGAAATACATGAACCGTGGCTTGTCTTTTCAGGATTTGATTCAGGAAGGAAGTCTGGGCCTGATTCGTGCTGCAGAAAAGTTTGACCACGAGAAGGGTTACAAGTTTTCCACCTATGCCACCTGGTGGATACGTCAGGCCATTACGCGAGCCATTGCCGACCAGAGCCGCACCATCCGTCTGCCGGTTCACCTCTACGAAACCATTTCTCGCATTAAAAAGACAACAAAGACATTGTCTCAGGAGTTTGGACGCAAGCCCACAGAGGAGGAAATTGCTGAGAGCATGGAGATGACCATTGAAAAGCTTCGCTTTATTGCGAAGTCAGCTCAACTTCCCATCTCTCTTGAAACGCCAATTGGTAAAGAAGAAGATTCCCGTCTGGGTGATTTCATTGAAGCCGATATTGAAAACCCTGAACAGGATGTTGCCAAGAATTTGCTGCGAGAAGATCTGGAGGGGGTTCTGGCAACACTCAGTCCAAGGGAGAGAGACGTCCTGCGGCTGCGCTACGGCCTGGATGATGGTCGTATGAAGACCCTGGAGGAGATTGGTCAGATCTTTGACGTCACCAGAGAACGTATTCGCCAGATTGAAGCAAAAGCGTTGCGCAAACTTCGCCATCCCAATCGCAATAGCGTACTTAAAGAGTATATTAAGTAAGGATACAGTTCTCCTTGGTAGCCAGTCCTCGCGCAAGGCTTTCGATTGTTCTTCCTACCTACAATGAGCGAGACAATGTTTTGCCCGTTGCAACCGAGTTGCTCGTTCTGAGCGACAGGTATGACCTCGAAATCATCTTTGTTGATGACGATTCGCAGGATGGAACCGCAGAAAGGGTACGGGAATTGGCCCGAACGGCTCCCAAGGTGCGTCTGATCCGTCGCATTGGGCGTGCGGGTTTATCCAGTGCCATCAAGGAAGGCATCCTCGACGCCACGGGGGATCTGGTGGCTGTCATGGATTGCGATGGTCAGCATCCTCCATCCAGTGTGGTCGCGGCTTTGGAATGTCTGAAAGATCCTGAGGTCGACCTGGTGATTGGGAGCCGCTTCCACCCTGATTCCATGATCAAGGGGCTGAGTGATAGGCGCGAGAGAAATTCCACCATCGCCAATGCGGTGGCCCGCTTCAGTCTGCCGCGTTACAGCCAATTGACAGACTATATGAGTGGTTTTTTTGTCTGCCGTTTGCAATCCGTCCTCTCGTATGTACGACAAATTGATGTCAACGGATTTAAATTTTTGTATGAGCTGCTGGCCATCAGTCGTGGTCGCCTTGGTGTGGCAGAGATCCCCCTTGTGTTTCAGGAGCGGATCAGTGGCGAGTCCAAGTTAAATCTGGCGGTGGTCTGGGATCTGGGTATCTCCATCCTTCATACCCTTCTGCTTCGGAGTGTGCCGAGGCGGGCCATCAGCTTCGGCTTGGTTGGTGCGAGCGGCATTGCGATCCACTTGTTGATTTACTCGCTCACCCGTCGTTTTCTTCATTTCAATTTTGAATTTGCCCAGACCTCAGCTGTTATCGGGGCTGCCTCCAGCAATTTTTTGATCAACAACGTCCTGACGTTTCGCTTCCAGCAGTTATCGGGTCTGCGCCTCTGGATTGGACTCCTCCGCTTTCTGCTTGTCACCTCCATGGGGATGGTGGCGAATGTTGGCGTCTCCTCTGCCCTTTATCATCAACACACCCAAACACCCCTGTTGGCAATGTTTGCCGGGATAGCTGTTGATTTTGTGTGGAAATATGCAGCTTCCTCAAAATTTGTCTGGAACTCGCCTTAAGGCATCTTTTTCTCCAGCCCCTTGGTTAACACCTCACGGCAGCATCCTAAGTTGCGGCTGCTGCGTTGGTGAACGGAGAGACCATGGAGGTGAATCCGCGATGGGCTTGGTTGAGCCTTCTTGGCTTGGCCCTGTTGTGTTGGCTGGCCTTTTTCAACGGTTTGGGCACACTCGGGTTGATGGATAAAACGGAGGCCCTTTTTGTGGAAGTGGGCCATCAGATGCACCTCCGTAATGACTGGGTCACCCCCTGGTGGAACGGGGAACGGTTCTTTGACTATCCCGTCTGGGGATATTGGATGGTGGCGCTTGCCTTCCGTCTTTTTGGTTTGTCGGCTTGGGCTGCCCGTTTGCCAGTGGCCTTGGCGGCCAGCTCGGTTGTGGTGGCCACTTTCTACGTGCTTTGGCACTGGGGCGGGGCGCAGGAACGTCTGTCGGTGCGATGGGGGAGGGCTGCCCTGGGGGCTGGGGTCTTAGCCACCAGCCCTGGTTGGATCGGCTGGGGACGCACCTCCACCACGGACATGTTTCTCTCAAGTGCGATCAGCCTGGCGCTGCTTGCCTTTCTCCTGGCCCACCTGCAACCGTCCGACTCCCCCCTGGCAGCGCTTGGTCGGATCGGGTTGGCCTTGTTTTCGGCCATCGCCGTGCTGGCGAAGGGCCCGGTGGGCGTGCTTCTTCCCCTGCTGGTGATCGGTGCGTTTCTGCTCCTGAGCGATCAGTGGCGGCGATGGATGAAGCCGATCCACCTGCTCCCCATGGTCGCGCTCTTCATGGCTGTCGCGTCCCCTTGGTATGTGGCGGCGGCCCAGGTCAATGGCTCGGATTTCCTCGGGGGGTTTCTTGGATTCAGCAATCTGCAGCGATTCACCACGGTGATCTACGACCACCCAGGCCCCCCCTGGTTTTATCTGCCCTGGTTGGTGATCTTGCTCTTCCCTTGGTCGCTCTTCCTACCCGTGGCCATGGCAGCACTGGGCTTCTGGCGGCTGGATCGCTGGCGGCCCTCGTTGCAACCTCCTTCTCAGGCGGGAACGGTGGGTTTGTTTCTCCTGCTCTGGCTGTTGATTCCTTTGGCGTTCTTCTCAGCCGCGGCCACCAAACTGCCGGGCTACATCCTGCCCATTCTTCCGGCGGGGGCCCTGTTGGTGGCCCTCTACTTCTGGCCCTTGCCCCAAAGCGCCAGCGACCTTGGCCGTGCAGAGACACCTGGTTCTGCTTCATTCCTGAATCGCCCCACCCGGGTCAGTGGCGCGGTGGAGGCCCTACTCCTGGCCGCCATGGCCATGGCGGCCGTGTTTGCACCCCGCTGGGCTGCCACCGACCCAGCCCATCCCTCCTTTGCCGCCACCCTGGAGGCCTCGGGTCTGCCCCTCCTCCTTGCCAGCCTCCTGGGCCTGACAGCCCTGTCCCTGGCCTACACCGTTGTCAGGGGGAACGACCGCCGCTGGCTGGGGTTGGCCAGCTTGGCGGGATTTCTCTCCATCCTTGCCTTTGTCATCCCCCCCCTGGCTCCCCTGATCGATCGGGAGCGGCTGCTACCCATCCGCCAGTTGGCTCAGCAGGCCCGTTCCCTGGCTGGCCCTGAAGAACCCCTCTGGGTGGTGGGCACCAAGCGTTACAGCACGCTCTTCTATGGGGGGGAAACGGCTGCCTTCGTCTCCGGAAAGGAGAGCATCCAGCGTCGGCTCCGGAAGGATCGCCCCAGCCTGCTGCTCTCCTCAAGGAGCCGGACGGCTCGTTTGCTGGGCGACCGGCAGGCTCTGGAAGACCTTGAGTGGCCGGCTAACGCCGTGGAGCGATTAGGGAAAATGGGCGAGCAAGAACTCTGGCGTGTCCGGCTTCCTCTCGGCGGTCTCACCAGTGGCTACGGAGAGCCCCCCCAGTGAGACCGTCTTTTACCCTGCGCGACGGACTGACGATTGCCATCTGCGTCGCAGTTCTTCTCCTGCTGGGGCGACTGGTGACTGGCAGTGACCAGGCCCCTGAAGTGGATCAGGTGCTGCTCGATGGGTTTGGCCGCCTTCTGGCCAACCCGATTGGCTTTTTCCTGCTCCAGGTTTATCGCCTGAGTGGCGTGGGTTTCACAGCTGTGTTGGTGGTTGTGGCCCTCGTGTTTCTGTTGCTGAAACGCTGGTGGAATGACCTGAAGCTTGTGGTGATGGCCACAGGCGGCATCCTCATGATTGTGGATCTCTGGCTGAAACCTGTCTTTGATCGGGCCCGCCCCCATGCGAAATTGCTGGCAGTCGACGGCAGAAGTTTCCCCAGCGGCCATGCGGCCGGCTCGATTGCGTTCTATTTCGCCATGGTGGCCATCCTTTCGCTTCACTACCCCCATCTGCGCCGTCCCCTGGTGGTGGGAGCCACCCTTTGGGTGGTCCTGGTCTGGCTCAGCACCCTTGTGGCCCGTGCCCACTGGCCTTCCGACCTGCTGGCCGGGGGCGTGGTGGGTTTGGCCTGGCTCACCATCTGCCTGGCGTTTTGGCGGCCTGGGGTGCGGGCATGACGACGGCATCGATCCAAGACCTGGCGGATCTGCGGGGCCATCGCAGCGCACCTCCCCTGTCCCCGCAACAGCGGCTCGTGCTCGAGCAGGAGCTGCGCCAAAGGCTGGCGGCCTGTGACTGGTGCACGATCGGAATCATGGCTCCCGGAACGGAGGCGGCCTTGGCCTGCCTCTGGAGTTTTGAGCAGGCCCTTGGCTGGCCCCGGCTGGGGGCCACCGACGATGTGGAGACCCGCGCGATCCGTGGCCCGGTGTTCCTTAAGGGCCATCAGCGCACGGGGAAGGTGGGGCTACGGGCGGAAGCAGGTTTGGGGGAAGGGGTGTTGGTGACAGGCCACAGTGACACCGATCCTGAAGTGGAAGACACCTGGGGACCCCTCCCCCTTGATTTCTTCACCAGTGCTCCCTCCCCTGGTACGGAGCCTGGGGGCAACCAGTCTTTAGGCTGAGCGGCTGTGAATAGGCAGGTGTTCCTGCTGGCCTCCCACCGATGAACGCTTCTCTACTGCGCATCGCCTCGCGCCGCAGCCAGCTGGCGATGGTGCAGACCCATTGGGTGCGAGATGCCCTCTTGCAAGCCCATCCAGACCTGGAAATCCGGATCGAGGCCATGGCCACCCAGGGTGACAAGATTCTGGATGTGGCCCTCGCCAAGATCGGTGACAAGGGGCTGTTCACCAAGGAACTGGAAGCCCAGATGCTGGTGGATCGGGCCGACATTGCCGTCCACAGTTTGAAGGACCTTCCCACCCAGCTCCCCGAAGGCCTCATCCTCGGCTGTGTGACCGAGCGGGAGGATCCGGCCGATGCCCTAGTGGTGCATGAGAAGCATCGGGATAAAACCCTAGAGACCCTTCCCGAAGGCAGTGTGGTCGGCACCAGCTCCCTCCGACGGCTGGCCCAGCTGCGCCATCATTTTCCAAATCTCAACTTCAAGGATGTGCGAGGCAATGTGATCACGCGTCTGGAGAAGCTGGATGGGGGAGAGTTTGATTGTTTGATCCTGGCGGCCGCGGGCTTGAGCCGGTTGCAACTTGCCGACCGCATTCACCAGCTGATTGATCCTTCGATCTCTCTCCATGCCGTGGGCCAGGGAGCCCTCGGGATTGAGTGTCGGGATGGGGATGAACGGGTGCTGGAGCAGATCAAGGTGCTGGAGCACACACCGACCGCCCGACGTTGCCTGGCTGAGCGCGCCTTTCTCCGTACCCTTGAAGGGGGGTGCCAGGTGCCGATCGGGGTGAACAGCCGCTTTGAAGGTCAGACCCTCGTGCTGACCGGCATGGTGGCCAGCCTGGATGGTCAGCGCCTGATCCGGGATGAGGTTCGGGGCGATGGGGCTGACCCAGAGGCGGTCGGGATCGCTCTCGCTGACGCGCTTCGACGACAGGGAGCCACGGCCATTCTGGAGGAGATCTTTGCCAGCGTCCGCCCCGGCACCTGAGCCCCAGCCAAACTCTTCCGAGCCCCGGCCGCCAGGCCCATCCCAGCCCTTCCAATGGGGCCTGGTGGGTTGGGCCGCCCTGGTGGGCACCCTCACGGGCCTGGCGATCGTGGCGTTCCACGAGCTCCAGGTGTTCATCAACAATTTTCTCTACGGCCCCTTCGTGGAGGGGTTACTGGTGATCGGCCGTTCTCCCGCCGCTGCTGGCCTGGCTGAGGCCGGCGGACTGGATCTCCCCCCCCTGGCACCAGATGGGGGAACGCCTTTGAAATCCATGCTGCAGCTAGGCCTCGAAGGCCTCGGATGGTTGGCCCCCAGTCCGCCAGCTCCTCTCCCAGAGCCGGTCACCAGTGCAAATGATTCCCTCACCGATTGGCTGGCTCTCTGGCCGGTGGTGGTGGTGCCCACCCTCGGCGGCCTCGCGGTGGGGGTGCTGCGATGGCTGGCGGGTTCCATCGGCCCAGGCATTCCCAGCCTCCTGGCCATGGCCGATGGTGCGGTGGCCGCAGCACCCCGTCTCCCCTTCCTCCGTTTGGTGGCTGCCTCCTTGAGCCTCGGCAGTGGGGCCTCCCTTGGTCCGGAGGGGCCCAGCGTGGAGAGCGGGGGCAATCTGGGCCTGTGGGTGGCGAGTCGGTCCGGTCTCACCCCCCAGTCCCAGAAGGCCCTGGTGGCGGCGGGCATTGCGGCAGGCCTGGCGGCGGGCTTCAAGGCGCCGATCGCCGGGGTGTTCTTTGCCTTTGAAGGCAGCTTCAATGCCATTCAGAGCCGTCCAAGCCTGCGGGCCGTGTTGGTGGCGGCCGTGGCTTCGGCCCTGGTCACCCAGCTGGTGCTCGGCGATTCGCCCATCCTGCGTCTGCCTGCGTACCAGGTGAGGTCTCCCCTGGAGCTGCCGCTCTACCTGGGTCTGGGGTTGGTGGCCAGTCTGGTGTCTCTGGCCTTGGTGCGCCTGCTGGCCCTTGGTCGCCATCCTCGGGTGCTCCGCTTGGTGGGCCAGCTGCCCCCCGGCCTGGCCACCGCCCTGGGGGGAGCCACCGTTGGTGGGTTGGCCCTGCTGTTCCCTGAAGTGCTAGGGGTGGGTTACGACACGATTGAGAGTCTGCTGGGCCAGGACGAGGCCATCCCCTTGCTGTCCTTGGTTGGGGTGATCGCCGCCAAGCTCCTGGCCACCACTCTCAGCAATGCCTCAGGCTTCGTGGGCGGAGGTTTTGCCCCAGCCTTGTTTCTCGGAGCCGTGCTCGGCAATGTCTACGGTCAGTTGCTGGGTGCTGGAGGGCTGAATCTGCCCGTGGCTGAACCGCCGGCCTACGCCATGGTGGGGATGGCTGCGGTGCTGGCCGGTAGCGCCCGGGCCCCGATCACATCGATCCTGCTCCTGTTCGAACTCACGCGCGACATCCGCATCGTGCTGCCCTTGATGGCGGCGGCGGGTTTGAGTGCTGCCCTGGTGGAACGCTGGCAGGGATTCCAGTCAGTCGATCTGCTTGGTCGGGATCTGATGGAGGAGCAACGACGCAACCTCATGGCTTCGATCTCCGTGCTCGAGGCACTGGAGCCCGAATCCCCCCTGGTTCTCCCCGCCATAACGTCCACCTCCAATGCCCTCGACCTGTTGATCGAGGTCCATGGCCATTGCCTTCTTGTGACCGATCACGGCAATGCGATCGGGTTGGTAAACCTGTCCGACCTGCAACGGGGGCTTCAACGGCAGAAGCAGGATCTGGATCTCGCTGGCCCTGCGACCGCGTCCACCCTCAGGGATTGTTTGCGCTCCGAGATGGTCTGGCTCCCAGGGAGTGCCTCTCTCAGCCAACTGGAGGACCAGCTAGTCCCTGGTGGCTTGCGGCAGGTGCCCGTTTTCTCTGTGCCTGCTGCAGGGGAGGCCTACCTGCCTATTGGCCTGCCCGCTGCTGGATTACCCGAATCCAATTTCTTGGGTCTGGCCAGTCGGGATGGGTTAGCCAGGGCCGTGGCCCGAAACCTTCAAAGGTTGGAATCTTCCGAAGCTGAAATCAGCGCCTCTGCAACGGGATCTGCCTGAGACAGAAGCCTCAGAATCCGTTGGAGGTCAAGGTCGGACAGCTCGCCATCATCGCCCCACTTCAGAGCCGTACTGTTGAGTTGGTCGGTGGTGTAGGCCTCGCTGCAGGTCTCGGACATGGATAAGGCGGGTCTTAAAATTGCCCGTTTCGCTTTGGTTCGACGACATTAGGGGTATGTCCTGTCGCAGAGGAAGGGTTTCAGGAGGATCTGCAGAATCTTTTCCGGTGTGCCTCCATGGCAGGGAATGGATCTGTTCCAGAGGGTGGAATGGGTGGTTCCCCTGCGGCAGGACCGCTCTCCTGGCAAGGGTTTTCCCTTTCGGAAACCTCCTCGAGCTCTAGGCGCAGTCGGGTCAGTTTGGTGGCTGTGCGGTCGTGCTGGATCACCCACAACAAGGGCACGAAGATCAGGGAATAGCCAAGAGTGGGCACGGCCAACCAAAGACTGAGGGCCGTGCACCACTGGGGGGACAGATAAGACGGGGATGGGATTGCTCCATCTAGGCCCAGGATTCGAGCCCGTGAAACGATTTCTTGCTCGTCAGGAGGAAGGAATCGCATCAGAGAGAACAGTCAATACAACCATCTTGAAGCCCATCGATTAACGGTCTCTTAAGTGGGACATCTGCATCACCTCTCCCTGTCTTTTGCCGCACCCGTCCTGGATCGGCGTCTGCTCTGGAGTGGCTTCTTCTTAGGGAATAGACGTTGCTCCCTGCCACTCGGCGGTCCCGTTTCTCCTTGCAGAGGCGCCACGTTCTTCTCCTCTCCCTGGTGGCCGCAGCTGGTGCCCTGCTCTTTCTCCTGGGCCTGGGGCACACCGGGCTTGTGGACGAAACCCCAGCTTTGTTTGCCGCCTCAGCCCGCCAGATGGCCCGGAGCGGCGACTGGCTCATCCCCCAGGTGAATGGCTTGCCGCGCTACGACAAGCCGCCTCTGGTGTACTGGTTCATGGCCAGCTTCTATGCCCTGCCTGGCGCCAGCCATTGGGACCCGCTGGGCACCTGGGCTGCCCGCCTCCCCTCGGCCCTCGCCACCATCTCCACGATGGTGCTCCTGGCTGACACTCTTTTTCGCTGGCCCCAACCCGATGGCACCCATGTCCGCGGCCAGAAGGCTCAACGAAGCGCACCGGCCCTTGGGGCGGCCCTGGCCTTTGCCCTCAGCCCTCTGGTTCTGGTGTGGGGCCGTACGGAGGTGAGCGATGCGCTTTTTACCGCCACTCTGTCCACCAGTCTTCTTCTGGCTTGGCGCACCTATGCAGCGGACAGAGGCGCCTGGTGGCCCTGTTGGGGGGCCCTGGCGCTGGCGGTGCTCAGCAAAGGGCCGGTGGCTCTTGTGCTCTTTGCCTTCACCTGGATCCTGTTCTGGATCCTCGGCGCCTCCGCAGCGCGGCTTCGCGACAGGCTCCGTCCCCTTCCTGGCCTTGTCCTCACGCTGGGGCTCTCCGCCCCCTGGTATGGGCTGGCGCTTTGGCGGGAGGGCCAGCCCTATTGGGAGAGCTTCTTTGGGTACCACAACCTGCAGCGTTACACCCGGGTGGTGAACAACCACGAGCAGGGGTGGTGGTATTTCCTGGCCATGCTGCTTCTGGGGAGCCTTCCCTTCACTCCCCTGCTTCTTCTTTCCTTGGGGCGCACCCTTCGCCAGGTCCGCTCCCCCTTAGCTGCCCCCCACTCCCTGGCGCGCTTCGCAAGCGCTTGGTTGCTGGCCGTGTTGCTGTTTTTCTCCGCATCGGCCACCAAGCTCCCCAGCTACTGGTTGGTCGCTACTCCAGCTGCTGGGCTGCTTGTGGCCTTGGCCCTTTCTCCGGGCCGCACCGGTTCTGAAGCTCTCCCGCATCGGGGGCTTTCCACCTCTGCAGGTTTGCTGTTGATCTTTTCCGCCGCCCTGGTGATCTCACCCCTCTGGCTGGCCCAAATTCGTGACCCCACCTTGCCAGGGCTTCAGGAGGTTCTCACCAGGAGTCCTGCCCTGGCCCTTGGGGCAGTGATCATGGTTGTCTCGGCTCTACTTTTCAAAGGGTTGGCCTCGAAACAACCCTCCCAACGACTGGTGCAAGGCCAGGTTGCCCTGCTCCTGTTGGGCCCCCTCGTGCTTCTCCCGGTATGGACAATTGGCGACCAGCTTCGGGGATCTCCCATTCGAGATCTGGCGGCCGTTGCCGTCAAGGAGAGGAGCCATCAAGAAACCCTTGCCATGGTGGGCATGCGCCAACCCTCGCTGCATTACTACAGCAATGCCACGGTGATCTTCGAAGGCCGATCGGAAACCGCTTTGGTCAATCTTTCCGATCGTCTGCTGAGTGAGAAGAGGCCGGGCCTGGTTCCCGGCCGACATCAAACCTCCGTCCTTCTCGTCATTGATCGGACAACAGCCGATCAGCCCCACTGGCGGGACTGGCAAGGATTGGAGCTGGCACGGGCAGGTAGCTACCGACTGTGGAGATTGGACCGTGCCTGGTTGGAGGGGAGGGCTGTTGATCTTGAGCGCCGCGGTGTGGATCCCAACTGGCGGGATCCCCGACCGGAGCGCTTCTGATCACAGGCCTCCTGGCGCTTTCAGGTCTTCAACGGTTGGAGATGCGTCTTCTGAGCTGGCGCGACCAACCAAAGGCCGCGGCTGCGCCAAAGAGGGGAAGGGGACCTGGGACGGGAGCTGTGGTTGTGGCGATGGCGAATTTCACCGTGGTGGAGGCGGAGGCCATACCGTCGATCAAGGAGCCTGTTGCACTGAGGTCCTGGAGGCTGCCCATCACTTCTGTGATGGAAGCGTCATAGGAATAGGCAAAGAGAGGGCCGTAGCCCGCTATCGAGCCTTCACCCAAAGCGTCAAAGACTTGACCAGCAAAGTCGTCCGCCGCGGGTTGGCTTCCCCACCAGGGCATTTGGCCAAGGGGAGGCAGTTGAAATGAGCTGGCTGATGCGGTGTAGGAGGTTTCCAGGACCGTCACGTCGTAGAGAACACCACCGACATTGACGACAGCAGCCTGGGCTGGTGTGGAGACGAGAAGGGAAGCGGCTGTGCCGGAAAGAACAGCGAAGGCAGCCAAACGTGAGAAGCTTTTCATAGAAGGAATGGGGTGGAGTTCAAACAAACAGAAACTGTGAGGAATTGGCCAGGTTGAGAGACGCCAGGGTGGAACCCTGCACAAAGCCAATCGCCTCAGGGTTGGGCGAAAGGGCGTC
>Ga0208598_1000037_pt1 | contig 53025 bp, 52 predicted proteins | sample LakMenEpi22Jun12_FD_150726 | JGI IMG/M metagenome (GOLD analysis project Ga0208598, IMG submission 150726) | Freshwater microbial communities from Lake Mendota, WI - 22JUN2012 deep hole epilimnion (SPAdes) | ecosystem: Environmental > Aquatic > Freshwater > Lake > Epilimnion/Euphotic zone ... | reverse complement strand
GGTGGTTGCCCTGGCGATCAGGAGCCGGCCGCTCCACCCTTGTGGCATAAACAAGGACGATGGAGGGGGTTGACGATCTATACGAGCATCAGAGGGGGTCTTGTGAGGCCTAACGCTGCCCCTGAGTGGCAGGCAAAAAGATTGTGGAGGCTTAACAACGAGCTGGTGGTGGCCTGCCCACTCGAGGGGCTGGTTAGGGCTCTCTTCGCGGGAGTGGATCGAGACGTTGCACCGCTGGATAAAATTGCCTGCAGCACTCAGCCCTTATGAACCCAATCTCGCTTTCCTCTTCTGAGGTCAGTAGAAGCAGATGTATTGGAGTTGTAATGCAGAGAGTCGCCATTTCTTGACGAACCAGGATGGCAGTTTCGTGTGACTCGCAATTGACAAGGATATCGATGTCTGAGGCTGTGCACGGACTATGCAGGAAGGAGCCAAACATGTACCAAGTTGTGCCTTGTGTAGCCTTAGAGATCCTAGCTGCCTCTGCATAAAGCAGCTCGCTTATCTGGTCAAATTTCATTTCCGATTCAGGCGACCCAGTAGTTGCCCCCACATATAGATAGTTGCACCCATGGAGTTTGCGGCGGCGATTGCTGCTTCGGTAATGCGCCCATTCGTCTTCAGGATGGCGTTAAACGTGCCGTATCGATCCCTTGCGGTACGCACGTGGTCAGCAGAAAGCTCATATTCATTCAAAAGCAAGATTGTGATGTCGCTATGCCTTAAGCGCTGGATTGTATATTTGCGGTCGTGCAGCCGACGGAGGCCTCCAACACGTGTGTGCTGGCGCAAGCCGCGCTCAACAAAGCTAAACTCGGGATTGACATAGCGACTCGGAATGGGATCAGTAATCACTCGCTGTAAATCGCTCATTCCGCCAAAGGCGGCAGCTTTCTCTGCTACTGCCGCGATAGCATCTCCAGTCCAGATTGCTTCTTTGGGAATATTTAGATAGATATCAATCTTATACCCCAAATCGGCGAGGCCTTCCACTGTTGGCCGATCGACGGCTTTTGATGCAAGAGTTGCTGCTATGAAAGGGCCTTCGTCTTTGCGGGTGACATGGAGGACTTGTGGGTGGAGCAACTGCACGCTTGTCACTTCCGTACGTTCACGAATTCGGCTTGCAGCCCACTGCCCAGTCCACGACGGATCTCCTTCAGTCATCTCTTGAGAACTCCTTGCTAGGTTGCAATCGTATTCATCTCCTCGGGGAAGCGACGGCCTATTCCCCTCACCCCTTCCCCAATGTGGCGATCTTCAAGATCGTCGACGTGCTGTCGAAAGATCTCCAGAGTTTGCAGTTCTGCAGACAGTAGATGACGACGATTCGCATCTAGGACTAAAATAATCTTCCTGTTGTTAGGGATTATCGTTGACAGCATCTTCCTCTTCCAAGTCACCGCCATCTCGCTCTCGGGATTCAGGCGATATTCGTTGTTAGGACCGTAGTCTTGAAATATGACACGATTCTCTAGCAGCGCAGGCTCAATGGCTGTACGTACTTCGGCTCGCGAACCGTATTCTGCTGCTCCAAAAAGTGATGCTAGCTTGGCTGCGTGTTCCTCCTTCCAGCGGGCCACCTCAGCGTCGGGGAAGTCGGTTGGCGCTTTATCAATCTCGGTATGACATGAAGAGCACAATAAGATCAAATTCTCGAAGGCGCCTCGTTGTTCCGGCGTGAGCGCAAGATTACGCCTCGGCCCTGTGTTATTCGCAGCAAAGATATGCGCCATCTCGGCAATATGCACATTCTGGGTGCCGGTATCGACAAACAGTGGTCGACGACACTTAGGCCTTTGGCAATAGCCGGCGGATGCGGCGAAAAGTCGCTTCTGTGTGTGCCGATCTGGAGATGCCTTGCCACGTGTGCATGCCATGCTTGAGAGTCTACACAATGCATTGGCCAAGATCGCCTTAGTGTCACCTGAAATGCTTGATGAGATGATCTGAGCTAGCAGTGGCTTGTCATCCACGGTTTAGATACTGATAGTTGAGAGGCCTAACGCTCAAGATCAGCGGCGGGAAGATGATCTGTTGGTCTATCACTGATTCCGGCTCCCGGCCGCTGCATCTTGAAGTTTGGTTTCATGCACCGGTTGGGCCGAAGCGATACTCGTAGCCAACCCGACTAATGATGATACGATCAATGCAACGAACATCCACTGCACCAGATGAGACGGGCCTTCCAAAAATAGCCAGGTTCGGAATTGTCTTGGACTGCTCATGATCCTGCAACTGCTCGATGCGGCGATGAGAGATTCCGTAGACAGTTTGGAATGGCATTTGGCCGATCCTTAGTAGGCTGAAGTAGTACGGATAGACCAGGCGGTCGAAGCCTGCCGTACGTGCCGTCTCTGCAATCTCGCGAGTGATCTCGTATGAGTGACGGCCGGCGAGGAAGAGCATATGAACGGTGAGATCGAGGCTCTCGAACTCCGTGATGCTGGAATCTTCGAGCACCAGGACAGACAAATCGAGCAGACGTAGCTCGCGCGCAGGGCGAAGAGTTGCAACGAATGTATCGTCTTCTGCTGCAACGCGGCACTCGTGGATACAAACTTCGAGATCAGGTGAACCGTAGAGCACGGGTTGCCCCTTGACATCGAGCCTGGCAGGCAGGGAGCCATGGTTGCGTAGCAAACAAGCTTTTGGGGCCTGTCCACTCGAGGGGTGGGTTAGACATGAAGTCAAACTTTCACCCTGGCAAACCAAGCACGCAAAGATACCCCGAAAAGCAACGCGAATTCAGCTTAAGGGCACCTCGAAAAATTGCCCATTCCGCCCCAGCGAGACAGGGTCAATCCAGTAGCTGCAATGTTTCTCACGTTGCGCGACTGGCGAGATTCAGGATTTTTCGAGGTGCCCTTAAGGATATGGCGGTCTTCCGAAGTGGCAACAAAGCCAAGAATAAGTTGGGGAACTTGCCCACCTCCTCCGGGATGATGGGCCGTAAAACCCGTAGCGTGGCTGACAACGCGCCTCGTAGCCGGCACAAAAGGCGACGAAGTGCCGTTTCAGGCACTGCCAGAGGGGGGAGATATGGGGCTGGCGCGGTGGGTAGAGTTGCACGCTACCTGGGTATATGCAACTCGCGCCCTAAATCTTACACCGGCGCTAATCAATCTCGTCAAACTATCCCGGTGTACCGGCCATCGGTCAACTTGCGCGCCTGACCGACGATGACGAGGGTCTCCAAAAGTTCGGCGATGCGGTCGGTCTGGGCACGCTTGAAGCGGGCTGTCAGGGTATCGGCGGTGACGGGAGCGGCGGCGGTTTCCAGAGCGCCGCGCAGCACGCGGACTTGCTAGGGGAGCGAGGAGGGCCAGGGGAGCGGTCGGACGGTTGGGCGGTCGGACGGTTTGCCGGTGGGAGCGCCGGAGGATTGCATTGCCAGACCGTCAAACTGTTGAACCGTCACACCGTCCGACTGGTAATCCGGTCGCAACCAGCGAATCTGGCCGGCGGCTTCTTCGGCGGCGCGGGCGGCGTTGAGGGCCACGAGGCGGGTGAGAATTCCGGCGTCCGGCAGATTGGCCGGCCAGCCGTAGGCATCGAAGACGGCGGCATCAAGATTGTTTTTGCAGTTGACGAAAGATCAACACTGTTGTTTTCAGTTTGTTTTCCACATTGGTTAGAAGCGATTTTCCAATTTTTTATCCCTAGCGAAAGTCACATTTTTTTGATTTTTCTTTTCCCGTTGATACTGAAAACGTTGCATGTGTTTTTGGGTTCTAGTTTTGAAGGAAGAATAGTAGGGGCGTCTATGTTTTTATGCCTTTAGAGACCTTGTTGGCCTGACGAAGAAAATGGCAGAAACCATAGACGCCCCCGCTTTCCCCGGCCTCAAGCCAACACTTCGGCCATATTGAGCGAAAAAGCCAGACCAGCCGATTTCTCCTCGCTTTGGCCAAAGGAATAAAAATAACTCACATTAAAATCGCCGACCGCGCCCGGCCATTTGGCGGGGTCGGTCTCGCTTCGAAAAGAAACCTCCATCCCCGCATAATGATAGCTGGCTTCACCCGAATCGCCATGAGCTTCACCACCGCCGGCAGTATTATAGATGAATTCTCCATTTGCGGGCGCCATAGTCTCGGGAATGCCGCTAAAATTGATTTTGTCGAAGAAGACGAAGTTATGACCCACCGAACGAAGGACCAGGCGATTATGATTCTTGACATCATCCGGGTCGGCTGACGGCAGGCTGACAATCTCAAAATCGCCGCTCATTTCAACGGACAGGGGCATGCGCACCAGCCAGGTCTCCGAAAACCCCCTTTCGCCCAGTTTTTTGACCATATCAAAACCGCCAAATTTGGCGCGGTTGATGAAGGCACCATAAAAGGCATAATGTTTGAAATTGGTTGCTCCTTCACCATACTGATCGCTGATAAGGCGTATTTCGGCAAATAGCGGCATGGTGACGGATTGGCTGACCTTGCGTTTTTCATCTTCGCTGATATCGATGCCTGCAACCAGGCTTTGGATAAGGAAGGACTCGTCCTTTGGCTTTGGCAACGGGCGCAGGCACGAACATCTGTCCACCGGCACACATTTTGGCAATTCGCCCTTTGCCGGATCGCCTTCATAGGTGGCGCAGTGGCAACGGGGCGGAATCGCCGCCTTGGGAATCTTTCGGGTTTTCAGGACCTTTCCAAAGGCGTTTTCGATCATTTCATCGGTCAGAATTGGAATTGCCTGGCAATCTGTGGGGTATAAAAGATCGAGGTGAAAATCACGATCAAGCCGCGCCACATAAGGCCGAAGGTCAATATAGGTCTGGTTGTGGGGGATGCCCAGCCCCCCGGCATGAAAGGGGGCCAGCATGACCTGAACCTGGGGGGCGGGGAAATTTTTGACTTTGAAGTCGACCGCAAGGCCCTGGGCTCTCAGGCGGGCTTCGGGGCTGGTCTCAGGCGTGGGATCTTCAAGCGCGCGCCATCCATTGACCACCTCCACCGGATTATATTCAAACAGTGACTTGCGGTAATCTTCGATCACGCGGGCGACACGGACCAGATTTTCGAGCACTTCGAGCCCGGGCGGCTTGCCAATCCCGATCAAAAGGCCTCGCCAGGCGATATTGGGCGTACACCATGCATTTTCTGGTACTTTGGCCCTGCCCTTGGCCGTTCTGGTCAGAAAATCATGGAGTTTTTCCGGTGGCCAGATTTCCTTGGGCAGGCATTTGATCTCAAGCCGGGCCGAAAATTCGTGGCCGCACACTCCGGTTTTGTCGCAATCAAGCATCGCGGTAACCGTGGCCGCCGAAATGAGGTCATCATTGCCGTAGATTTCCGCAAATATCTTGTGCTCGCCACTGGGGATACCTGCGGTCACAGTGATTTTGTCCTGTGCTCTCCCGTCAACGGAAAGCGTTATGTCGCGGCTTGACAGTTCTCTGGGCTCGCCGCTTTGGCAGGGGCACAGATATTTCCACTTGATATTCAAATTATACTGTTTGGCAGGAGCGGGGGCGGGTTTGGGCTTGGGAGGCGTAGCGCTGGCACAGAGGTGACAGGGTTTGCGCTTGAACTCGGCGCGCCGGTCACGATAAACATCGAGATCTTCGGCATTTTCGGCATTCACAAAGCCGTAAATAGCCCGACCGCCCTTGACTTCCTGCTGTAGAATATCGCAGTCGGGGCTCTCATGATAAATAGAGCCATTCAGTGAGACGAAAAAACACGAGCCCTGGGGCACACGGTCAAACGGGATTTGCGGCTCGTAATGATAATTGGTCTCATCCTCGATTTCCGGCCGGCATTCGGAACATGGCGTGCGCTCCAAAAGCGGGCCGCCGCCTCCTTCCCGATAATACCTGACGTCGGCCTTTTGCTTGTTGATTAAAAAGGTGTGATGGATATCTTTCATGAGCTTCACCCAGCGGCAACAGCCGCGGTGATAGATTCTGGCGGGCTTTCTGCCGCCGATATTAAAGACGTAAAACGTGTTTTCTTCGCTCATTACTCCCCCTGGAAAGGTGTATCCCATAAACCCTAACGCTAAATGGAAGGGTCCGGTATCGGATTCAGGCAGCCTGGCCGGGTCGGCCGAAGATGACAACCGTTTGAGGGGGTTCCGCCTACAGGCCCAGTTGCTGGAATAGGTATGAGAGGCAAGGATGATACGGATTAGGAATTTTATACGGACCCGGTATGCACACCCCTAACTCGTGTCTGTGCTTACCACTGCTCTACTCACCACAGCTCGTGCGGGCAACGCACTTCTCTTGAACATAAGGATTCTTGCCCAGGGGCAATGTCTTCCCTCAAAGCCCCTGAATCGGCCCCCAATCCCCCGAGAGCTGGAACGCAGCCCACACATAGGGATGCCGCCAGGTGGGGTTGGGATGGCTGCGGAAGCTTTGCTGGGTGGCGGCCAGGGCAGCAGCGCGTTCTTCTCCGGCTTTGAGGCGCCTGTAGTAGGCCTCCATGAAGGCAGCGGTGGCTTCATCGCTCACCTTCCAGAGGCTGAGCAGGCTGGAGCGGGCACCGGCCACGGCGATGGCGCGCCTGAGGCCATAGACGCCCTCTCCAGCTCTGGTTTCACCGGTGCCGGACTCGCAGGCGGAGATCACCACCAGCTCGGTGCCCTTCCAATTGAGCTGGGCCACCTCCAGGGCGGTGAGGTAGCCGTCATCGCCACTGTCTTCTCCAGACAGGGTGGAGGTGGAAGCTATGCCCGGAAGGGGATTGCGGTTGGCGCCGGCTAGGGCGATGCCGCTGCGCAGCATGGGGCTTTCTGCCAGCGGGGGGCGTTTGCCCATCAGGCCATCGGCCGTAGGAGTTTTGTCGGGCAGATCAGGCAGGAAGAAAGCATGGCTGGCGATGTGCAGGATCTGGGGCGTGGGAGCGCTCTGAACCGCAGCAGCCGTGGCCTGGCTGCCGCTGAGAAGTTGGCCTCGCGTGAGGGTGCTGATGGCCTGGCCCTCCTGCTCCGTGGCGGGCAGGGGCGCAAACGATGGGCTCTGCAGATCGCTGGAGCGCTCCTGGGCCTGGGCTGGTGCAGGAGTGTTTCGGGGGACTTGGCCAAAGGCAGGGTTGGCCACCACCAGCGCACTGCTCTGAGCTTTGCCAGGGGGTTGAGCAAGGTCGAGCAGTTCCCGGCCGGTGGTGAGCAAGCGGAGCTGCATGGCCTGCCCAAGGAAGGTTCGGCTGCCTGGGGCAGGCAGGGCGGCAAAGGGAACCCGGTTGAGCTCCCCATCGGGGGAGATAAACAGGGTCTGCACCCCGGCCAGGGCAGGGCCCAGGGGATCCATCACCTTCTGGCCCACCTGCCCCCAGAGCTGCTCTGCATCGGAGAGCCCTTCAAGCATGGTCAGTACGTCACCCAGAACGCCCTGACGCGGACCTCCTGTGATCAGGCCTCCATCTACGCCCGCTTTGCCCAGCGGATCTGGAGCCTGGAGAGAGCAATGCTGAGATGAGAACAGCGACAGCTGTTCCCAGAGAGTCCGATACTGAGCAGATCGATTGGTGCTATGAGCCTCGCCCTCGCCCAACCCCAGCTCGACGCCATCGCCGAAGCTTGCCGGCGGCACCACGTGGCCCGACTGGATGTGTTCGGCTCGGTGCTGAGGCCCGATTACCGGCCCGGTGAAAGCGACATCGACCTGTTGGTGGAGTTTCTGCCACTTGATCCCGGCCGCCTTTATAAGGCCTACTTCGCGCTCTTGAACGACCTGCGCCTGAGCCTGGCTACGCGCGTCGATCTGGTGATGGCTGATGCCGTCCGCAATCCCTATGTCAAACAAAGCATCGAGGCCAACAAGCAGCAGATCTATGCAGCGTGATTTCCGAGCGGCTCCCGGACCGCTTTGAAGCCTTTCGCGGTGAACCCCAGCAGGTTTCCGGCGTCTGGACCCACTCAACACCGCCCGTGGTGGAGGCCAACTCACCCCAGCGGTGGCTCAACCCCCAACCACCAGGGCATCGAGAATCTCATAACGCTCAAAGTTTTCCCCCAGGCTGATCAGCGAAACATCGCCCCGCCGCTGCACCGACAGCTTCTCGGGTTGGTCAGTGGCCACGGCCTTGCCGTTCACGAACAGAAACTGGCGCTTCTGGCCCTCGGGGTTTTTTACCACCACGGTGCCGCTGTTGTTGGCCCTGCGGATCACGCTGGCCTGGCAGCTGGCGGCCTTACCGCTACTGCCAGACCTGCAGACCACCTCCGTTGAGGCGTGAAAGGGGGTGCCGGGAATCAGGGCATCCTGGGAAGCCGGCACAGGAGCGAGGGGAGTGCCGCTGATCCCAACCCGAAGGCTGTAGCTGCTCGATTCCATGCGGCGTGCAGCTGGACGCATCAGATACACCCTCACCGTGACGTCGCCATCGCTGGGCAGGAGGCCACGGAAGCGGTTGCCTGAGCTGCTGCCGATGAACAGGGCGCTATCCGAACCCGCCGCCATCACGTTGAAGTCGTTCTGCGCGTTGGAGCCCTTCAGGTCCACCGTCAGCGTCTGACCCGCGCCGGCTCGCAGTCTGTAGTCGATGGTCTGGTCGCCCTTGAGTTGGCCATTGAGCAGGGTGGAATCAGCGCCGGCCGGAAAGCCGACCCTTCGACTCTCAATCGCAGGCTGGGCCACGCCAAGCCCACCCGGGAGGCTGATGGCCAGGAGCCCAGAGGCAACAAAGGCGAAAGGAGCCCGCATCGGAGCCTCGGGATTCAGGCCTGGTCAACCTATCGCCCCCTCAGGCGTGCGGAGCAGCAGTGGCCGGTCTCCATGACTCGGTGAACGGGGAGTGCCGGAGACGTTGATCACCAGCGACTGGTTGATCACCAAAACGCACAGTGCCCTTGGCATCAAGCAGTCCAGGGCCTCGGACAACAGGTGGCGAGTGCCAGCACCATGGGCGCATGGCCAACCCCAGTTCCATGGCGGGGGCTGAGGGCTCTCGCTGACCCGCCGGCTCCAGGGTGGTCTGGAGGTGAGCGCACCTATCCTGTTGCCATGGCCCTGTCCCGTATCACCCACAACCCAGAGCAATGCGGGGGCAAGCCGTGCATCCGCGGCATGCGGATTCGTGTGCGTGACATCCTTGAGCTCTATGCAGCTGGCATGAGCAGCCAGGACATTCTGGCTGATTATCCCGACCTGGAGCCAGAGGACCTCCGAGCCGCGCTGGATTATGCAGCCCGTGCTCTGGACCATCCGGTCTTGGCAGCGCTCGCCCGATGGATTCAGGAGCAACCCTCAGACATCCAGGCAGTGGCAGTCAGGGACATTGGTCTCAGGGACGCCAGTGATCCAGAGATTTTCGCCGAAGCTCGCGCAGCAGGTGCAGTTGTCATGACCAAGGATCAGGATTTCATCCGACTGCTGGAGGTTCAAGGTCCCCCTCCACAGGTCATCTGGTTGCGGCTTGGCAACAGCAGCACGATGGCCTTGAAACAGGTGTTGAGCACGACCCTGCCACAGGCAGTGGAGCTCCTGCGGCAAGGAGAACCATGCGTAGAGATCCGACCACGTCAAATAGGCAGCACCTGATCCGATGAGCAGCCTCAGGTGACAGTTGAGTGCACCGTTGCGGCCAGAACTGTAATGCCAGTTGCACCGGGCCCCTCGATGTCATCCCGCACAGTTCGTCCCAGGCCGCAAGGATCGGTCCGGCCCCCGGCTGGGGCGTCCTTTCCTCCTCTGCCGAGGTGCACAGATCCAGGGGATCCACAAACCATGAACCGCCAGTCAGTCGATCAGCACCAGGGGAACAGGGTGGTGGGCCCCTCTCCGAACAGGGCCACAAAGGTGGGCGCGGCATTGGCCCGTTGATGCATCCATGCATGGCGCACGCGATAGGCGGCCTCAAAGGCCTACCAGGCCGATCCATCGATCAGCAAGGGTTTCAGCAGCAGTCGTCAGGGCGCTTTCCACGACAAAGTCGGTGACGCTGCACTGGGCCACTGCGGCCGCCTGCTGCCGGGTGCGCTTGCCTCCGGCGTGAGCCGCAGATCCAGCTTTTCGGAGCGAAGCCTCGGTGCCGTCATGAAGCTGTAGGGCGGTGAAAGTACTAGTTAGTAGAATTGACGGAGATCATTATCCAACATTGCCTCCGCCATACAAAGTGACCTATCTATATTGCGTAGCTTTGCAAGGGCATTTAGTAGACTTCTTTTTCGGCGTTTCTCAAGCCATCTATTTATACATGGTACAAAAATGAATTCCTGAAATGTCCATGCACTTATTGCCAAGAAGAGACCCAGCTCTATGGATTTTATGTTGGATCCAACTACGGTAAGTCCAATTACAAATACCACGAATACTACACACAGGTAAGTTAGTTTAGGGAGCCACAGTACTGTTGTTTTCCATAGGTGGTATTCGCACAGGGGATCTCGGGTGGATAGCAGCAGCCTATCATGGCTTTGTAGTCGATAATTATTTATCGACTTCGTGCTTCTTGCTGCAGTAATTCTAAGCCTTGCTAGTGCCTCCCTAGCCTCCCTCATCTCTCTAATTGATTCTGTCTTTGTTGTATCTACGCTGCTTAGTTCGTCTCTCGCGATATCAGCTACCAACTCGGCATTTAGCGACTCTCCTTTTAATCTCGCCTCTAGCAGATTTCGATATGCATTCCATCTTGATTGCTTTGCGGATATGCGTTTTATAATTTGACTTTCTCTTGATCTCAGTTTTTGTTCGACATAATCTAGGCCTGAAGGCTCTCTAATTTTTCCCTCAAGAAGCAAATAGTATTTATCTACTCTCCTGGTCGCATCTTCTAGCTCATGACGATTTGTTGCCTCTATGACTGATGTCAGAAGCTCTTCGAATTGAATATCAGGCTCTGAGGATGCCATCTGCTGAAAGATTCAGTCAGAAACCTTGTGGATATGAAAAACATACAGGAGTAATCATCTTTTCGGCCTGGCGCTGCCCAATTCCTGCTGCATAAGGGCAAGACAAGAGCGCGCGACGTGATCTCCGAAATCCCGGTAGCAGCCAGGAACCCTGGCTGCCACTGGGCGCGACATCAAGCGTCGTAGTACATCGTGAACTCATGGGGATGGGGCCGCTGCCGCAGCTGCTGCACCTCCTCATATTTCAGGGCGATCCAGTTGTTGATGAAGTCTTCCGTGAACACTCCACCGGCCAGCAGATAGTCCTTGTCGCGATCGAGGGCTTCCAGGGCCCCATTGAGGGACGCGGGCACCGTGGAGATCCGGGCCAGCTCTTCTGCCGAGAGCTCGAACAGATCCACGTCGGTGCCATCGCCCGGATCGATCTGGTGTTTGATGCCATCCAGACCCGCCATCAGCATGGCCGCAAAGGCGAGATAGGGATTCGCCAGGGCATCGCCGGAGCGGAACTCCAGGCGCTTGGCCTTGGGATTGGGGCCCGTGAGGGGGATGCGCACCGCGGCGGAACGGTTGCCCTGGGAATACACCAGGTTCACCGGCGCCTCAAACCCGGGCACCAGGCGCTTGTAGCTGTTGGTGGTGGGGTTGGTGAAGGCCAGGAAGCTGGGGGCATGCTTCAGCAGGCCGCCGATATACCAGCGGGCGGTCTGCGACAGGTTGGCGTAGGTGCCTTCCCCGAAGAACAGGGGCTGGCCATCCTTCCAGAGGCTCTGGTGCACATGCATGCCGCTGCCGTTGTCGGCAAACACCGGCTTGGGCATAAAGGTGGCCGTTTTGCCATATTTCTTGGCCACGTTGCGCACCACATATTTGTAGATCATCACGTTGTCGGCTGCGCTGATCAGCTCGGCAAACTTGATGCCCAGCTCATGTTGGGCGGTGGCCACCTCATGGTGTTGTTTCTCGATGGGCACGCCGAGGGAGCCCATCAGCAGCAGCATCTCTGAGCGGATGTCCTGCAGGGTGTCGTTGGGGGCAACAGGGAAGTAGCCCTCCTTCAGCAGCACCTTGTAGCCAAGGTTGCCGCCTTCTTCGATCCGATCGGTGTTCCAGGCGGCCTCGATGGAATCCACCTGGTAGAAGCTGCCGCCGTTGCTGCTCTTGTAGCGAACGTCGTCAAAGATGAAAAACTCTGGCTCCGGCCCGAAGAAGGCCGTGTCGGCCAGCCCGGTGGAAGCCAGATAATTCAGGGCCTTCTGCGCCAGCGCCCGGGGGCAGCGGCTGTAGGGCTCGCCGCTGCGGGGCTCCTGAATCGAACAGATCAGGCTCAGGGTCTTGTGGCTGTAGAAGGGGTCGATCCAGGCCGTGTTCGGATCCGGCACCATGGCCATGTCGGATTCATTGATCGCCTTCCAGCCCCGGATGGAGGAGCCATCAAAGGCCACGCCCTCGCTGAAGGCGCTCTCGTCAATCAGGTCCTTACAGACGGTGAGGTGTTGCCACTTGCCGTGCAGATCCACGAACTTGAGATCGATCAGCTCGATTCCCTCGTCCTTGATGCGGCGGAGAACATCCTGGGCAGTCTGGGCCATAGAAAGGAAACAGTGAGGAGAGCCGCCTGAAGGCAGCGTTGGGCTCGAAGAACAGGTTGTCCCTGAAGCGAGCGCGGCAAACGGTACGAACCGATACGTTTCCATCCTGTATCGGTTCACACCGTTTCTCCCGACGGCCTGCGTAACCGTTTCTGTCAACTTGGCGAAAATCCTCCCCCCCACAGGCATCTGGCTGGAAAGTGAGTGCTACGTTCCGCTCCAGTGCGTCGATCCCCCCATGCGCGATGCCATCGGCCAGCTGATCAGCCGTTACGACCAGCTCGGGCGCTACCTCGATCGGGATGCGGCCGATCGCCTCAATGCCTACTTCGGTGAATCGGCCCTGCGCCTGGCCGCCGTGGAACTGATCAACCGGGAGGCGGCTTCGATCGTGCGGGAGGCCTCCCAGCGCCTCTGGCTGGAAGATCCTGAGCTGATCCTTCCCGGGGGCAACGCTTACACCACCCGGCGGCTTGCCGCGTGCCTGCGGGATATGGACTATTTCCTGCGCTACGCCAGCTACGCCCTGATCTCCGACGACGTCACCATGCTCGATGAGCGGGTGCTCAACGGCCTCGACGACACCTACAAGAGCCTGGGCGTGCCCACCGGCCCCACCGTGCGCAGCATTGCCCTCCTCGCTGAAGTGGTGTGTGAGCAGCTTCTGCAGGACGGCCTGGCCGACCAGGGCACCCTCCAGACCGTGGTGGGCGCCCCTTTCAACCACCTCTGCCGGGGCCTTGCCACCAGCAACGTGCGGGCCCGCTGACGGCCGCATCATTTCCTAATCTCGGCCCACTTCTCGACCCTTCGGATCCTTGGCTCCACTTCCCGTCCTGCCCCCCATCAACAGCACCCACAGGATTCAGCTGGAGCCCATTGCCACGCCGAGCCGTCTGCTGCTCGGCCCTGGCCCATCCAATGCCCACCCCACCGTGCTGGCGGCCCTGGCCCGCACGCCCATTGGCCACCTGGATCCCCTCTACATCCAGCTGATGGGCGAAGTGCAGGAGTTGCTCCGCTACGCCTGGCAAACCGATAACCGCCTCACCCTGCCCATGAGCGGCACCGGCAGCGCGGCCATGGAGGCCACCATCGCCAATGTGGTGGAGCCCGGCGACAAGGTGCTGGTGGCCGTGATGGGCTATTTCGGCCTTCGCCAGGCCGATATGGCCGGCCGCTACGGCGCCGAGGTGGTCACCATCGAGCGGCCCTGGGGGGAAGCCTTCAGCCTCGAGGAACTGGAGCAGGCCCTGATCATCCATCGGCCCTCCCTGCTCACCATGGTGCATGCCGAAACCTCCACGGGCGTCTGCCAACCCATGGAGGGCATCGGTGATCTCTGCCGCAAATACGACTGCCTCCTGCTGCTGGATACGGTGACCTCCCTTGGCGGAGTGCCCCTCTTCCTCGATGAATGGAAGGTGGATCTGGCCTACAGCTGCAGCCAGAAGGGTCTGAGTTGCCCCCCTGGCCTCGGCCCCTTCTCCATGGGCCTGCGGGCCGAAGCCAAGCTCAATGGGCGCAAGGGCAAGGTGCCCAACTGGTATCTGGATGTGTCGCTCCTCAACCAATACTGGGGCACCGATCGGGTGTACCACCACACGGCCCCGGTGAACATGAACTTCGGCATGCGCGAAGCCCTGCGCCTGCTCTCGGAAGAGGGCCTCGAGCAGGCCTGGACCCGCCATCGCTCCTCGGCTGAGCGGCTCTGGCAGGGCCTGGAGAGGCTCGGCCTGGAGCTCCACGTGCCCGAGCACCTCCGGCTGGCCACCCTCACCACCGTTCGCATTCCAGAAGGGGTGGATGGCAAGGCCTTCTGCCGCCACCTTCTCGATGCCCACGGCATCGAGGTGGGGGGTGGCCTCGGCACCCTCGCCGGCAGGGTGTGGCGCGTTGGCCTCATGGGCTACAACAGCACTGCGGAAAACGTCGACCTGCTGCTCAACCTCCTGGAGACCGAGCTCCCCCGTTTTCGGAACACAGCCCAGGCCGTTGCCGCCGCTGCCTGAACCAACACCGCAATTGCTCCTCCGCTTCCCTCCCCATCACCCCTGAAATCACCTTCATGTGGTGATGGGCGCTGGGGTCGGTGGCCAGATTGAGGCAGCCCCCCAGGGCTCCCCGTTTGGGATCAGCGGCCGCAAACACCACGGTGCCCACCCGCGCCTGAATCAGGGCGCCGGCACACATCGGGCAGGGTTCCAGGGTCACCAGCAGGGTGCAATCCGGGAAACGCCAGGTGTTTAGGGCGGAGGCGGCCTGGCCCAGGGCCACCAGCTCCGCATGGCCGAGGGGATCCTGCCCGTGGTGCCGGCGATTGATGCCCCAGCCCACGGCCCGCCCCTTCCCATCGAGCACCACCGCCGCCACGGGCACTTCTCCCAGGGCGCCAATCCGATCCGCCCTGCGCAGCAGCCGCTCCATCCACAGCCGATGGCTCTCCATGGTGTCCATGGTCCCGTGTTGCCCTCCGAAAAAGAAGATGCCCTGGCAACGGCAGAATGGGGGCAGCCCATGGGCGCGCCCCATCCCCCCTTCCCCCCCTCGCTGAACAGCCCTTGGAGCCTTTGGCGCCGCCCTCCACCCCAGCGTCTCTGGCTCCCTTTGCCGATCCCCTGGGCCCCGATCCCCTCCTGGAGGAGGTGTTGCAGCAGGCGGCCAGCCTGCTCTGCCGCTGGCTGGGCCGGGCTGCAGCCCAGCCGCCCCTGCCTGGGTTGAGTGTGCTGCCGGCGGTGGAACCGGAGCGGGAAGGCCTGCCCCCCGATCGCCTGCTGGCTGATCTACAGGTGGTGATGGATGGGGCCTACCAGCCGGGCCATCCCGGTGCCCTGGCCCATCTGGATCCTCCCCCCCTCACCGCCTCCATCGTGGCGGAGCTGATCGCCGCGGGGCTCAACAACAATCTCCTGGCAGACGAGCTCTCCCCCAGCCTGCGGCGCCTGGAGCGCAGCCTCTGCGCCGTGCTGGCCCAACGGCTGGGCCTTCCACCAGGGGCCGGTGGGGTGCCCGCCAGTGGGGGCACCTTGAGCAACCTCATGGCCCTGGTGACCGCGCGCCAGCAGCGCTGCCCCCGGGCTGGCCAGGAGGGCGTGGTGATCTGCAGCGCGGATGCCCATGTGTCGCTGGATAAGGCCGTGCGCGTGATGGGCCTCCCCCCGGAAGCCCTCCATCGCCTCCCCGTGGATTCCGAGGGCCGGATGCAGCCCGAGCGGCTGGCGCACCATCTCACCGACCTGGCCCAGCGGGGGGTGCCGGTCATTGCCGTCGTCGCCACGGCGGGCACCACCGTGCGGGGGGCGATCGATCCCCTGGAGGCCATCGCCCGCCTCTGCCACCACCACGGCCACTGGCTGCATGTGGATGGGGCCATCGGGGCCGTGTTTGCCCTGGTGCCCCAGACCCAATCCCTGCTGGCGGGCATCGGCGGGGCTGATTCCATCACCCTCAATCCCCAGAAGGTGATCGGCATCACCAAAACCTCCTCCCTCCTGCTGGTGGCCCATCCGGCCAGCCTTCAGGCGGCTTTTCACACAGGATTGCCCTACATGGAACCCAGCTGGGGTGGGGGCCATGGCGGGGAAGAGGGGCTGCAGGGCACCCGGCCTGCTGAAATCCTCAAGCTCTGGCTGGGTCTGCGCCAGCTGGGCTGGCAGGGGGTGGAGAGCCTTTTGGCGGGGGCGCTCCAGCGGCAGCGCCAGCTCCAGGCCCTTCTGGCTCCGGAATCCCGGCTGTTGCTGCAGAGCGGTTCCCTCCATCTGCTGGCCTTCCGGGTGGAGGGGGCCGATCCAGCCAGGACTGACCACTGGAGCCAGGCCACGCGCCAGGCGCTCCTGGAGCATCGCTTGATGCTCTCCCGCCCCCACTACCAGGGCCATCACCACCTCAAAGCCGTGCTGGGCAACCCCCACACCCGCCCGGCCGACCTGGAGCAACTCGCCCAGGTGGTGCGCCACAGTTTGCCCACCGTTTCCACCCGATGAGTTCCCCTTCCCCACGCCCCCGCTGGGTGGCCCTGGTCACCGGGGCGGTTTCGATCCTGATCGGCCTGCTCTATCTGTTGATGGTGATCCTTCTGGACCGTTCCGGCCCCCTCCGTCCTCCCCCACCCGAGGCCTTCGGGAGCTTGGCCCCGGCTGGGGTGGCAGTTGCAGGCCCTGCTTCTGGAGGGGCTCCACCACCCGCTGCAACGCCAGCTCCAGGAACTGGCGCAGGGCCCCTTCCCGCCGGTTGAGTTCGAACTGCTGCTGCAACACCTCCTGCACCCCCCCATCGCCCCAGTCCTGGTTCTGCTGGAAGTAGGTGATGAAGCTCTGGCCGGCCACCCGGGTGAGCCAGGCCGCGCTCACCGCCTGGATCGCCCGACTGACCAGCAGGACGGGGAGTTGCAGCGTCATGGCACTAGTGAGCAGCCCCACGCCCCCCTTGACCAACCCCAGCCCCGCCAGGGTGCGACCCACCGAAAGGGCCAGATCCTGGGCGGATGCCCGGCTCAGCTGCACCCCATACACCTTGCCGATCTCCATCACCATCTGGGCATTCACGGCCGCCGTGCCCAGCAGGTCCACGCCCGGCAGGGGCGTCACCATCAGCACACCGGCGCCGATCCACATGGTGCGATCCACGATCCGCTCGGCGTCCTGGCGCCGTTGCCGATCCAGCAGCTCCCGGCTGGCTTCCCCCAGCTCCCGGCACTGCAACAGCAGGTTGTCGGCAATCAATTCCTCCCCCTCGGCGTGGAGCACCTCCGCCATGCGCCGCACCAGCGCCTCCACCTCCGGGGCCGGTTGGTAGGGGCGCCCTCCCGGCATGGGCACGCTCTGGGGGGCGGAGCTCACGGGCACCACATCCTCCTTGAGAAGGCGGCCTGCGCAGCGGCGCCGCAGCAAGGTCAGCAGGCGCTGCTCCTCCTGCTCCCCCCGCAGGTCGCATTTGTTCAGCACCAGCAGGAGCCGCTTGCCCACGCTGGCCAGGGTTTCAAACACCTCCCATTCCGCCGCCCGCAAATCCCCATCCACCACCAGTAACAGCAGATCAGCCCGGGCAGCCTGGCGGCGGGCCGATTCCTCCCGTTCCCGTCCCGCCTCCCCCGCCTCCAGGATGCCTGGCGTGTCTTCTAGAATCACGGCCCGGCTTAAGCCCTTCAGCCGGAGCCGGTAGCGGGTCACGGTGCGGGTCGACCCCATGGGCGCTCCCACCGTGCCCACCAGCTCCTGCAGCAGGGCCCGGATCAGGGAGGTTTTGCCGGTGGAGCCCGTACCAAACACGGCGATCACCACATCCCCCCGCTCCAGTTCCGCCTGCATCCGTTCCCGCTCCTGTTGCAGGGCCTGGCGCTCCACCGCATCGCGCACCTGCTCGAGGGTTTGATCGATGGCCTCGAGATTGCGGGCCGCCGCCTCCCGCCGATTGCTGGCCGGCTCCGCCGGCAACCGCTTGCGCTGGGCTGTGTCGCGCCTCAGGGCCTGGATCCAGGGCCATCCCACCTGCACCACGGCCAGCCCCACCGCCGCCACCACCACCAGCAGCAGGGGGCCCACCAGCCAGCTCGGCAGCCAGTAGCTCAGTTGCCAGAGCAGTTGGTTGACGCCCTGCAGCACCACACCCACCAGGAGCAGCACCACCAGGGCCACCCCAATCCAGAGCCAGAGGCGGAAGCGAGGCATCAGGAGCGGGGAGGCATGGCCACTACTGGGAAGGGGACGTGGAGCGGATGATCTCGCTCCAGAGGGACGCGGCCAGGGCGCTGGAGGCCTGACTGGGTTTGTTGTCATCGTTGCCCAGCCAGACGCCCATCACCCACTTCCTGGCTGGGTCGAAACCCACGAACACCAGATCCCTGCCCTCATTGGTGGTGCCTGTTTTGCCACCGATCCCTGCGTGCACATAGGCCGCCGTGCCGGTTCCGCTGCTCACCACGCTTCGCAACATCCCCTGCAGCGTGCGGGCCGTGGCCTGGCTCATCACCCGCCGCGAGACAGAGGTGGCGCCTTTTCCGGAGGCGCCCCGGCAGCGACCTCCCTCCTTGCCTGTCTCATTGCTGGCGGCGCAGTGTTCCCCATCCGTGAGCTTTCGGATGGTGCTGGGCGATTGCCAAAGGCCATCGTTGGCCACGGCGAGATAGGCAGAAGTGAGCTCCAGCAGGGTCACCTCACTCTGGCCAAGCACCAGCCCGGGCACCGGTTGGAGGGGGCTGGTGATGCCCAGATCCCGGGCCTTCTGCACCACCGCCTCCAACCCCACCTGTCGGCCCAGCCGCAGGGCAGCGGTGTTGCTGCTGGTGGCCAGGGCCTGCCGCAGGCTGATGCTGCCCCCACACCCACTCTCAAACACTTGCCCCTGCCACCGCAGGGGGCCGCAGCCAATGCCATCCGTGGCCCGGGCACCCCGCTCGATGGCCAGCACATAGGGCACCAACTTGAACGCGCTTCCGGGTTGACGCAGGGCCATGCTGGCCCGATTGAACTGGCTTTGCTTGTAGTCGCGCCCTCCGGCAATGGCCAGGATGCCGCCGGTCTTCTGATCCAGCACCACCACCGCGCCCTCACTGACCCCCATGGACGTGTTGGCCTCAATGCGCTGGCGCAGCAGCCGCTCCACCGTTGCCTGAAGGGCGGGATCCAGGTGGGTGTCGATCAGAAAGTTGCCCTCGGAGGCCACGTCCTGCCCCACCAGATTCTCCAGATCGCGACGCACCTGGTCGCTGTAGAAGGGCGCCGCCTGCCGTTGCACCCCCCGGCAGGCGCTGCCCGCCAGCTGAATGGGTTGGCGGCGGGCCCTGCGGGCTTCATCGGCCCCCAACCGACCCGTGGTCACCATTTTGTTGAGCACTCCGTTTCGGGCCGTCAGGGCGGCTGCGGGGTTGACGCAGGGGTCGTTCCCGTTGGGGGAGGGCAACAGGCCCACCAGGAGAGCCGCTTCCTCCATGCCCAGCTTGCCGGCTGGTTTGTCAAACAGGCGCCGGGAGGCGTCTTCAAATCCCCAGCCGGCGCCGAGGTACACCCGGTTGAGGTAGCTCAGAAGCAGATCGCGCTTGCTGAACCGCGATTCCAGTTGCAGGGCCACCAGGAGCTCCCGCCATTTCCGGTCGAGGGTTTCCCCCTGTCCCACCAGGTTGGGATAGAGGCTGCGGGCCAGCTGCTGCGTGAGGGTGCTCCCACCCTCCAGCACCCGACCTCCCAGGAGGTTGGTGAGGAGAGCCCGGGCCGTGCCGATCGGATCCACCCCCGGATGCCACCAGAAGCGGCTGTCCTCGCTGGCGAGCAGGGCATCGATCAGCACAGGCGGATAATCACCCAGCCGGCCCAGCTCCCGATGGCGCTGATCTTCCGCGGAGGCGATCGGCCGTCCGGAACGGTCGTAGAGCACCAGGGGGCCGCGCACGCCCGCCAGGGCTCCATGGATGGGCATCCGCAGGGCGGAGAGCGCCAGAACAGCCAGAGACACCCCCGTGAGGGCGGCGAGGGTGAGCCCAGCCCGCTGCAGGTTGCGCTGCAGCCTGGGGTTGCTCAGGCGCTCGAAGCTCAGTTGCGGCAGGCCCCCTTCCTCCTCCGGGCCAAAGCGCACCTGATCCCCATGGCGGAGCACCAGTTGCTGAACCCGCCGTCCTCGCCACCACAGGCCATTGGTGGAGCCGCAATCGCTCAGCAACCAGTGGTTGCCATGGCGCTCCAGCAGGGCATGGCGCCTGCTGACAGCCCCATGGTCCACCGGTAGGTCGGAGTTGGAATCGCGACCGATGGTGTAGCAGGAGCCATGCAGCACCACCCTCCGTGGGGGCTGGGTGGCCACATGGAGCTCCACCTCGGCGGGCCTGGAGACTGGCGTGGTCGTTCCGGCCCAGCGCTTGAGTCGTCTCCAGACCTCAGCCACGGGTGTCCTCCCCGGAGCCTTGCGGGCGGGTGAGATGCACGAGAAAACACAAGACGGCCAGGTTGATCGCCACGTCTGCCAGGTTGAAGATGGGGAAGTGGATCGGCACCAGGGCCAGGAAGTCGATCACAGCCCCCATCCTCCAGCGGTCCAGACCGTTGCCCAGGGCTCCCCCCAGAAGGAAGCCCAGGCCCAGGCTCTCCCAGCGGCTGCTGAGGGGTTGGCGCAGGATCCAGAGCAGCACGGCCCCGCTGGCCAGCAGGCTCACCAACGCCAGCAGGCGGGGGGCTTCGGTGAACAGGCTGAAGGCGGCTCCGGTGTTCTGCACCAGCTGGAGGTTGAGCAGGCCCGGGAGGAATTCCCTGGGCAGGCCCGGGGGGAGGTGATCCAGGGCCCAGCGCTTGCTCACCTGATCCAGCACCACCACCCCAAGGCCCACGGCCAGGGCGAGCCTCCTCAGCACTCTCATGGGGACACCAGCAGGAGGCGCCGCAGCAACCAGGCCAGAAGGCCAACGGCACAACAGAGGAGAAGCTGGGGGAACAGGGCGAGGCCGTAACCCAGCACCAGGGTTCCCGTGTTTCCCCCCCATCGGCCCGCCAGGCCCCCCAGAAGAAGGTTGGCCAGGCCACAGAGCTGCATCACCAGCAACCCCAGAACGGCCGCTGCTGTGAGCGAAAGGGGGCCATCCATGCCGCTCTGGCGGGCCAGCTTCCCGCTGAGCCAGGCGGCCGGGAGAAATCCCGCCAGATAGCCGAAGCCCGGATCCAGGAGATAGCCCAGCCCCCCGCCTTCATGAAACACCGGGATCTGGAAGAGGCCCATGGAGAGATAGGCCACCGCGGCGATCAGGGCCATGCGATGGCCCCCCACCAGGGCGACGAGCAGAAGGGCTGGCACCTGCAGCGTCACCCCCAGGGGCCGCAGGGTCCAACCCGCCTCCGCTGGGAAGGGAATGGCCGCGGACACCAATCCGCCGACCAGGATCAGGAAGAGCCCAGCGATGGCGCCGCTCCAGGTGGCAAGGGCCCGCAACACGTCTTTAAATGGAAACGGCCCCATCCTGCAGCAGGGGGAGTTTCATGTCGACGCCCATCTCCAGTGCATCGGGCCCCGAGATCGGAGCCCATGTGCAACTCCGTGGCCCCGTGCCCTATCTCAAAACGGCTGACCCCATGCCCATGCTGCGCCCTCCGGATCTCGTGGATCCGGAGGAGATCGGCGTGGTGGTGGAACGGCGTGCGCGGGATCAGCTGGCGGTGCGTTTCCGGCGTGGCACCTTTCTGCTCACCAGCTCCCAACTCGAGAGTGGCGTCAGCCCCCAGGAGCCAAACCACTGAGGGGGTGCTGCTTCCAGGCCAGCGTTGCGGATTGAAGGGCGGAAGCGGGTCCCACCAGGCTGAGGCTGGGCCGTTGCAACCATCGGGAGGCCGCCTCCAGAAGATCGGATGGGGTGAGCCGCCCCGCCCGCTCCAGCTGGGATTCCACCTGATCAATGGGCAGGCCATGGCTGAGCACCAGGGCTAGCCGTTCCGCCAGCTGGCCACAGGTCTGCCGACCCATGGCGTCCTGCCCCCGGTATTTCGCCAGGGCCAGGGCCAGGGCTTCTGGGGGGATCGGATGCTCCATCACCTGGCGCCATTCCTCCAGAAGGCAGGTGGTGGCCTCTTCCGCACGCTCTGCCGAGGTGGAGAGATGGACCACGAAGGGGGAGGGCCCGCAGCGGGCAGGGAGGTGGACGCCCACGTCGTAGGCCAGCCCCCTCTCCTCCCGCATCGCCTGAAACAGCCGACTGGACATGCCAGCCCCCAGGTGGGCCTGCAGGAGCCGCAGGGGCAGGGCATCGGGATCACCGTAGGGAACCGTGCTGGCCCCCAGAAGCAAGACAAGTTGTTCCGTGTCCTCCTCCAGGGAGCTGATCCGTTCCGCTGGCGCGGCACCCCCGGGCGCCAGGGCGGAAGCGGGTGGGGGCACCTCCCAGGGAGAGCCCTGCAGGGCGGTATTGAGCAGGTCCACCACCCCCTCTGGCACGTCCCCCGAGAGCACCAGCACCGCCCCCTGGGCTCCGAGCTGGTGCACCAGCGGCTCCAGATCCGTTCGCGACAGCCTGGAGAGGTCGGCTTCGACCCCGAGGGGGTCGTGCCCATAGGGCCCGCCAGCGAAGAGCAGGCGCCGCAGTTGATCGTGGGCCTGCTGGAACGGGTCTTCTCTCTGCCGTTGCAGGGTCTGGAGGTTGAGCTGGCGTTCCAGATCCACCTGATCCGGTTGGAGGGTGGGCTGGAGCACCATCGATAACAGCAAGGGCAGCAGATCCTCGCCATCTTCCGCCCCACAGTGGAGCGCCAGGGTGAGGGCATCCTCCGTGGCTTCGGCCCGCAGGGCCGCTCCCGCGCCCTCCACCCGGTCGGCCAGGGCTTCCGCATTCAGCTCGCCGCAGCCCCGGGTCATCAGGCCCGCCAGAAGCTGGTGGGCCCCCCGTTGGCGCTGGGGATCGGCGCTGCTCCCTCCGCGAATCATCAACCGGGCGGACAGCACCCGGGGCCCAGGGCGGCGCAGCACCACCAATGGCAGGCCGCCGGCAAGGGCTGTTTGCTCCAGGTCCATAGCCAGGGAGTGACTCATGCGGGCACCGCCTCGAGCACGCAGGCCCGTTCGGGATCGAGGCTCGCCAGGGCCTCTTCCCGCAGACGGGAGGGGGTCCAGCGCTGAAGCATTTCCAAGGGGGCGGCCAGCAGGGGATCCCGTCCCCACAGGCGGGCATTCCCGATCAGGCCCGCCACACCGGAAGGGGCCTCCAGCCCAAACCGATAGCTGTTGCTCACCAGCCGCCGTGCCCTCGCCCATTCCTCCTCTCCGATGGGCTGCTCCATCACCTCCCGCCACACGGTGGTGATCGCCTCCCGCACCTCCGCCAGATCCTCCGGGCCACAGACCGCTTCCAACAGGGCGAGGCTCCCGCACTCCATGGTGTGCAGATCGAGGTCGATGCTCTCCACCACCCGCAGCTGTTCCCTCAGGCGCTCCACCAGCCGCGAACGCCTCCCTTCCGCCAGAACGGTGGTCGCCAGATCGGCGCCGATCACGTTCTCCAGGTGGAAGGCGGCCGGTTGCCACCAGGCCATCAACAGCCGGGCAGCCTCCAGTCTGGGCAGGGCCAGGTGATGCTGCCCAGGTTCCACCTTCAGCAGCGGCAGGGGGGCGGGTTCGAGGAAGGAAGGCAGCTGGGCGAGGGGACCCTGGGAGGCATGGTCCACCAGGGAGGGCTGCACCGCTCCGGAGAGGGCCAGCACGCAGCGTCCTCCCCCGTAGAGCCTCTGGTGGAAGGCCGCCATGGCTTCAGGGGCATGGCCCAGGAGGGCCTGGCGCCTCCCCAGGATGGGCAGGCTGTAGGGATGCCTGGGACAGGCCAGCTCCAACAGGCGTTGCAGGGCGACTTCCTCCGGCTGATCTTCGCTCTGGGCCAGTTCCTCCAATACCACCTGCCGTTCCATGGCAAAGGCCTGGGCCTCCAGCCGGGGGGAGAGCACGAGTTCGAGGAGCAGATCCAGGGCACGTGGCGCAGCCTCAGGGCTGATCAGCACGTGGTAGTGCACATCATCAAAGCCGGTGGCGGCATTGCTGTTGCCTCCCAGGGCCTCAATCTGCAGATCGAATTCACCGGGGGCCAGGTGGTCGCTCCCCTTGAACACCATGTGTTCCAGAAAGTGGGCCATGCCGCTCTCGCTGGGGTCCTCATACACGCTTCCAGCCCGGCACCAGAAATCCAGGCACACCAGGGGGGCTTCGGGGATCTCGAGACTCACCAGGTCGACGCCGTTGGCCAGCCGATGGGTGATGGGATCAGCCAGGGCAGGCAGCAATGGGGCGCAACATCCGCTGGTTTGGCTCATCGGCGCATGGCAGGATCGCCATTCTGCTGGCTGCTGGGTCCTGCTGATGAGTGCCCTCGGTGTCCATCCCCTGGTCGATTCCCTGGCCAGTCGGATCCGGGAGCTGCGGGAGCAGCTGCCCGAGCTGGAGCCCCTGGCCGTGGATCCTGCCCTGGAGGCCATCAGCGGCAGCCTGGACGGGGAACAACTGTTTATCCGCAACGAACTGCACCGCAGTCGGGGATTGCGAAAGCTCCATCTGGAAACGGCCCGCCTCGGGGCGGGGCTCCAGATCCTCCATTGCGTCCACTTCCCCGATCCCCGCTACGACCTGCCCGTGTTTGGCGCAGACATCGTCGCGGGCCGCGGCGTGGTGTCGGCGGCGATCGTGGATCTCTCTCCTGTCACCCCAGCCCTTCCGCCGGAGATGGCCAGGGCTCTGGCGGAACACCCCCGGGCAACGTTCAGCGAGGTTCGGGAGCTGCCGCCCTGGGGCTCGATCTTCTCCCCCCATGTGCTGTTCGTCCGGCCCCGCACCCCCGAGGAGGAGGTCTGGTTTGTGGAGGAGGTGGCGGCGTTCCTGCAGCTCCTGGGCCAGGCAAGCGCCACCGTGGAGCCCCAGGCCTGGGATGATGAGGCTACTGTTGCGCGCTGGGAGGGGCAGGTCCGCTATTGCCAGCAGCAAAAACAGAACGACAAGACCCGGCGGGTTCTGGAGAAGGCCTTCAACCCGGAGTGGGCGAACACCTACATCGAGACCCTCCTCTTCGACGACCCCTTGACGCCCCAGCCGCAGACCTGACGGGCGGCCAGGGCGAGACGTCGGTGGCATCGGGGCGACCCCCCTCCGGGTTCAGTGTCCCCCTGGCCCTGGTGGCCGCCCTGGCGGGTTCCGCCCTCACCCTGGTGACCCTGGTGGCCACCCGCCAGCTGGCCTTGCCCAACAAACCCCCCTCCCAGGCAACGGCTCCTGCCCCCAAGACCCCCCCAAAACGGGCCCCTGAAGCCGTGGCTGCCCTTGGCCGCCTGGAGCCTGCGGGGAACATCCGGGTGCTGGCCGCACCGATCGCAGGCATCGGCGGCAGCCCCCGGCTCTCCGAGCTGCTGGTGAACGAGGGCGATCGGGTGCGCCAGGGGCAGGTGTTGGCCCGCTTCGACACCGGTCCCACCCTGCTCGCCGAGGAGCGGGTGATTCGCACCCGCCTGGCCAATCTGGTGAAACGGTTACAGGTGGAGCAAAGGGAGCTGAACCGCTACCGCCAGCTCACCGGTGTGGGGGCTCTCAGCGCCGATGAGCTCGATCGCCGTGAGCAGCAATATCTGCAGTTGCTGGGGGAGTGGCAGGTGGCCCGCGCCGACCTGGAGCGCGTGCGGGCCGATCTGGCCAACACGACCCTGCAGGCCCCCATCGATGGCACCGTGCTGCGCCTCCACGCTCGGGTGGGGGAGCGGCCCGGGGATAAGGGCATCCTGGAGCTGGGCGCCAGTGAGCGCATGGAGGCCCTGCTGGAGGTCTACGAGAGCGACATCGACCGGGTGCGCCTCGGCCAGAGCGTGCTGCTCAGCAGTGAAAACGGGGGCTTCAATGGCACGCTTCGGGGCACCGTGGTCCGCATCAGTCCCCAGGTCCGCCAACGGGAGGTCCTCTCCACCGATCCCAGTGGCGATGTGGATGCCCGCATTGTTGAGGTGCGAGTGGGGCTCGCGCCGGAGGATGCCTCCCGGGTGCGCAGCCTGACGGGCCTCAAAGTGATCGCCCGCCTTCAGCCATGAGCCCCCCCATGCCCTGGCAGGGCCGTCGGATCCCTTTGGCCTGGTTGCTGCTCACCCGCCAGCCGGCCCGGCTGGCGGTGGCTCTGGCGGGGATCTGCTTCGCGGGAATCCTGATGTTTATGCAACTCGGATTTCGGGATGGCCTCTTTGATGCCAGCGTCACGCTGCACAAACTGTTTGACACCGATCTGGTGCTGATCAGTCCCCGCACCATGAGTTCCATTGCCATGGCGGGCTTTCCCCGGCGGCGCCTGGTGCAGGTCATGGCCGATCCCGAGGTGGCGGGCACCACGCCCGTGCACTGGAACCTCCTGCTCTGGCGCAACCCGGAAAAGCGCACCACCCGTTCGATTCTCACCCTGGGCTTTGAGCCCAATGATTCCCTCTTTCTTCTTCCGGAATTGGCGGATCAGGCCAAGCTGCTCACCCAGCGGGGGCGAATCCTGTTTGACGAGCTCTCGCGGCCGGAATACGGCCCCATTGCCCGTTGGCTCAAGGAGGGCCGCACCGTGGAAACGGAGGTGGCAGGAAAACGGGTCCGGGTGGCCGGCCTGGTGTCCCTTGGCCCTTCCTTCGGAGCGGACGGCAACATGCTCACCAGCAGCGAAACCTTCCTGCAGCTCATGCCCACCACCCCGCCGGGCAGCATCGAGCTGGGGCTGATCCGTCTGAAGCCTGGGGCCGATGCCGCTGCTGCCGCGAGCCGCCTTCGCCAGAACCTGCCGCCCGATGTGGCCGTCTACAGCAAGAAAGAATTTGAGGAGTTTGAAAAAAACTACTGGCGCAGCAGCACGGCCATCGGCTTCATCTTCACCCTTGGAGCCGCCATGGGTTTTGTGGTGGGGTGTGTGATCGTCTACCAGATTCTTTATTCCGATGTCAGTGATCATCTGCCGGAATATGCCACCCTCATGGCCATGGGCTACCCCCTCACCACCCTCCTGGGAGTGGTGGCCCGTGAGGGGCTGCTCCTCTCGGTTCTTGGCTTTGTGCCCGCCTGGCTTGCTGGCCAGGGTCTCTACATGCTTGTGCGGCAGGGCACGAAGCTGCCCGTCTTCATGACCGGAGACCGATCGCTGGTGGTGCTGGCGATGATCTTGACCATGTGCATGGCCTCTGCCCTGCTAGCCATGCGGAAGCTGGCGGATGCAGACCCCGCCGAGATTTTCTAGGGCCATGGTCGCTTCAGGTCCCCAGCTTTCCATCCCCACCAGTTCCCCGGCCACGGTGGAGGTGCAGGGCCTGAGCCATTGGTATGGCCGGGGCCCCATGCGCCGTCAGGTGCTCCAGGGGGTCGATCTGGTGATTCAGCCCGGAGAGGTGGTGTTGCTCACGGGGCCGTCCGGTTGTGGCAAGACCACCCTGCTCACCCTGGTGGGCGCCCTGCGCCAGGTGATGGAGGGGTCGGTGCGGGTGCTTGGTCAGGAGCTGCGGGGCTGTGGCAGGGGGGAGCGGCAACGGCTCCGCCAGAGCATCGGCATGATCTTCCAGGGTCACAACCTGCTGCGCTGCCTCACGGCCGAGCAGAACGTCCAGATGGGCTCGGATCTGTTGCCCGGACTGTCTTATCGGGCCCGACGGGATCGGGCCCGGGAGTGGTTGCGGGCCGTTGGTCTGGAGGATCACCTGGGCAAGCTTCCCCATGACCTCTCGGGGGGCCAGAAGCAACGGGTGGCGATTGCCCGCGCCCTGGCGGCCCAGCCCCGCCTGCTTCTGGCCGATGAACCCACGGCTGCCCTCGACCGGCAGAGCGGCCGGGATGTGGTGACCCTGCTCCAGGGCCTGGCACGGGAGCAGGGGTGTGCGGTTCTCATGGTCACCCACGACCCCCGCATCCTGGACGTGGCGGACCGCCTGGTGCAGATGGAGGATGGCAAGCTCTGGAGCGAGGAGCCCGCGCTTGCGGTTGGCTAGGGTGGTTGTTTCCAAGTTCTACGCACCTCGCGCATGGCCAAACGCCGCAATCTCAAGAAGGAAAAGCAGGAGCGCAACCGCGCCTACGCCCGCAAGTTCAAGAAGCGCAAGTTGCGTAATGACGGCCGGGGTGAAGGGGCTGGCAACGGCGTGACGGGCACGGCCAGCAACGGCGGAGCCGCCGACTGAGCAGCTCACCCCTGGTGTTCCCGCGGGAGCTTTTGGCAGGGGGGATCCAGGGGGATCCCCCCTTTTCTATGCCGGCCTAGCCATGTTTTTCAGCGTCGTCATTCCCACCTACAACCGTCTGCCGATCCTCCAGAAGTGCCTCCGGGCCCTGGAAGAGCAGGTGCTCGAGGCCCCCGTGGATCGCTACGAGGTGGTGGTGGTGGATGACGGCTCCAGCGATGACACCGTGCCCTGGCTCCAGGCCCATGGGCACCTTTTCCCCCATGTGCGCCTGTTCTGCCAGGAGCATGGCGGGCCGGCCCAGGGGCGCAATCGGGGGGTGGATGAGGCCCGCGGGGATGTGATTGTCTTCATCGACAGCGACCTGGTGGTGACGCCCACCTTCCTGCTCTGCCACGCCCGCGCGCTCCAGAGGGCGTGGACGGAGCAGAGGAATCGCCTGTGCTTCACCTATGGAGCGGTGATCAACACGGCCAATTTCGATCAGCCCACCAGCGAGCCCCACAAACTCACGGATCTCTCCTGGGCCTATTTCGCCACGGGCAACGTGGCGATCGATCGCGAGGTGTTGGAACAAGCGGGGCTCTTTGACACCACGTTCCATCTCTATGGCTGGGAAGATCTGGAGCTGGGGGAGCGGCTGCGCCAGCTGGGCGTCACTCTGGTGCGGGCCCCGGAAGCCGTGGGTTATCACTGGCATCCAGCCCTCACCCTGGAGCAGATTCCTGATCTGATGCGGGTAGAGCGGGAGCGGGCCCGGATGGCCCTGGTGTTTTTCCGCAAGCACCCCACCCGCCGCGTGCGCACCATCATTCAGTACACCTGGCTCCATCGCCTGCTCTGGGAGCTCCTCACCCTGGGGGGGGTGCTCAATGAACGCAGCCTCCGCCCTGCGCTGGCCTGGCTGTTGCGCCGCGGCCAGGCGCGCTGGGCCATGGAACTGCTGCGTCTTCCCCTGAATCGTCTGGGGGTGCGGGAACTCTTCGCCGAAGCCCAGAGACAAGGCCTCCGTTGACCGTTTGGTAAGTTGGTTGGGTCAACCCATTCCGCACACCTGCACGTTTCGGGTGATGGCAGCCTTTCGGCCCATCCCTGGCAGGTGGAGGCAAACCCGAAACCCCAACCCATGGCTGTCGTCACTCTCGCCGAGATGATGGAAGCTGGTGCCCACTTCGGCCACCAGACCCGTCGCTGGAATCCCAAGATGTCGCGCTACATCTATTGCGCGCGCAATGGGGTTCACATCATTGATCTTGTGCAGACCGCGGTCTGCATGAACAACGCCTACAAATGGGTGCGCAGTGCCTCCCGCAGCGGGAAACGCTTCCTGTTTGTGGGCACGAAGAAGCAGGCTTCTGAGGTGATCGCCCTGGAAGCTAGTCGTTGTGGAGCAGCCTATGTCAACCAGCGCTGGCTGGGCGGCATGCTCACCAACTGGAGCACCATGCGCGCCCGGATTGATCGGCTCAAGGATCTGGAGCGCATGGAGTCCTCCGGGGCTATTGCCATGCGTCCCAAGAAGGAAGCGGCCGTGCTTCGCCGTGAACTCGACCGTCTCCAGAAATATCTGGGTGGATTGAAGAGCATGCGCCGCCTGCCCGATGTGGTGGTGCTGGTGGATCAGCGGCGGGAAACCAATGCCGTTCTGGAGTGCCGCAAGCTCGATATTCCCTTGGTGTCCATGTTGGACACCAATTGCGATCCTGATCTGTGCGACGTGCCGATCCCCTGCAACGACGATGCGGTGCGCTCCGTCCAACTGGTGCTCGGCCGCCTGGCGGATGCCATCAATGAGGGCCGCAGTGGATCCCAGGATCGAGGGGAGGAGGAGGGCTGATCCCTGCCCTCCCCAGTTCTCTTCTGAGGTGTTCCTCGCCCCCTTCCTTTCCCCCTACCTTCCTTCCCATGGCTGAGATCAGCGCCAAGCTCGTCAAAGACCTGCGCGACAAGACCGGCGCCGGCATGATGGATTGCAAAAAGGCCCTGCAGGAATCCTCAGGCGACCTCACCAAAGCCGTGGAGTGGCTGCGGCAGAAGGGTATTGCCAGTGCGGAGAAAAAGGCTGGTCGCACCGCTGCCGAGGGCGTTGTGGGGAGCTACATCCACACCGGTGGTCGGGTGGGGGTGTTGGTGGAAGTGAATTGTGAGACGGATTTCGTGGCCCGTGGCGAGCTCTTTCAGGAGCTTGTCCGCAACGTGGCCATGCAGGTCGCGGCCTGCCCCAACGTCGAGTACGTCAGCACCGAGGAGATCCCCCCTGATGTGGTGGAGCGGGAAAAGACGATCGAAATGGGCCGCGACGATCTGTCGGGCAAGAAAGAGGAGATGAAAGTGAAGATCGTCGAGGGCCGCATCGGCAAGCGACTGAAGGAACTGGCCCTCCTCGACCAGCCCTACATCCGGGATGGCTCCATCACCCTTGGAGAACTGGTGAAGCAGACCTCCGGTAAAACGGGAGAAAACATCAAGGTGCGGCGCTTCACCCGCTACACCCTCGGCGAGGGGATTGAGGTGCAGGAGAGCGATTTTGCTGCTGAGGTGGCCGCCATGGGAAAGGCGGTTTGAGGTGAGGGAGCCCGCCGGCCCAGACCCCCAGTCCCTGGGGGCCATTCAGGCCAGGCTGGATCAACAGATTCCCCAGCTCTACCGCGACCTGGCCCTCTACCTTCAGGTGCTGCGGGACATGCTTCCCGCGAGCCTGGACCAGGCCTGTTCCCACTTGGCCACCCAGGTCAATCCGCAGGGGTACAACCGGCTCAATCCTGCGGAGCGTGCCCATCTGCACAGCCGACTCAAGGGCCTGATGGAGCGCTGCGCCAGCTTCCTCACGGTGGAGCAACTTCTCAACCTGGCCACCCAGATGGCCCATGAGCGCCAGCGGCTGTCTGAGCGGGACCAGTCCCGCTTTCTGCAATCGTTTTCTGAGGATGAAGGATCGTCCCCGCCTCCGGGCGCAGGAGCGTCCGACCCTTTGCCCATGGGTTCGATTCAGCTGCAGCTGAGGCCACCCTTGAGCGCGGACCCCTTTCCCTCCCCCCTGAGGCCCTTGCCGCCAACGGCTGAGCAACAGGAAGAGGGAACGGGCTTCCCCTTTCCTGGTCTCCAGCTCAGCGCAGAGGTGCTGGCAGCCCTGGAGCACCAACCGTTTAGCGCGGAGGTGCCCTGGTCCTCAGGCCAATTGCCCCGGGATCCTGTCCCCTTGCTCCAGTGCCTGGAAGCCTGGGACATCGCCCTGAGCCGTCGGCTCCGCAATCTCTCCCACAGTGTGAATCTGGAGCTGGCACGGGCTGGACTGATGGTGGCGGCCATTCCCGTCCCCCTGTTGGATGCGGTGCTCATGGGGCAGATCGAGCCCCCTGGGGCCCCGGCCAACCTGCTGAGGCTGCCCATGGCGCCCCAGGGGGCTGCCATCTTTCCCCACCCCCCCATGGGGGTGCTGCTGCGCATGGTGGATCTGGAGCTCGAGCAGCCGCGCCTGCGCACCTGTCGCCGTCGTTTGCTTCACCACCGGCAGGAGATCCACAAAATGGCCGAGACTGCCCACCGCCTGCAGCGCCGACTCCAGGCCCACCATGCGCAACGCCTGTGGCGTCACGACAGCCAGTTGAATCCCCCCAGGCCCCAGGCCTGAGAGCGTGGTGCGATCTGCTCCACAAGGCTGCCCAGTTGGAGGCCGATCGGGGCTTTGGCGATCTTCAGGGCCGCTTTGACACCTTCAGTGGCTTTGTGGTGCGCTCCCTGGCGGACCTTCCGGTGGGCGTTCAGGAGACCGATCTGCCCCATTTGCCCAGCTGGCGGGAGGGATTCAGCCGCTACGGCGAACTGGGCGCCGCCCGGCGTCAGCAGTTGGTCTGTCAACTGCGCCAAGGGTTGCACCAGCTCCTCTCCCGTTCCAGGCCCTCCCTGCCTGTAGCGCCGCCCCGCCTGCGGCTCTCCACCGAGACCCCTGGCGATGCTTCTGGGGGGGTGGGCTCTCGCCCATCCCCACCCCTCCGTCAGCTGGAGCCCACCACCCCCCTGGCAGAGGTGCCCGGCATCGGCCCCCGACAGGCCACCCGCCTGGCCGCCTTGGGGCTGTTTCAGGTGGTGGATCTCTTGCAGCACTACCCGCGCGACTATCTCAACTACGCCAACCTGGTGCGCATCAGTGCCCTGCTGCCGGGAAGCACGGCCACCGTGGTGGCCACCGTGCGCCGCTGCCACACGGCCACCAGCCCCAAGAATCCCAACCTGTCCTTTCTGGAGCTGCACCTCCAAGATGTCACCGGCCGGCTGAAGGTCAGCCGTTTTTTTGCGGGTCGCCGCTTTGCCAGTCCCGGTTGGCTCAAGAGTCAGCAGCGGCTCTATCCCCCGGGCAGCACGGTGGCGGTGAGTGGTCTGGTGAAGGAGGGTCCCTGGGGCATGGGGTTCACCGATCCCTTGATCGAAGTGCTGGACAGCCCCTCTAGCCCGGTGCGCTCCGAGCAGATTGGCCGGTTGGTGCCTGTCTATGCCCTCACTGAGGGGCTCTCGGCCGACACCCTCAGGCAGGCGATGGCCAAGGTGCTGCCCCTGGTGCGCCATTGGCCCGACCCCCTCGGCCGTCAGCTGGTCGAGGAGGAGTTGCAGCTGCCCAGCCGCACCGAAGCTGTGGAGCAGATCCACCGCCCTCCGGATGAGGAGCGGCTGCAACGGGCGCGGCGCCGGTTGGTGTTCGATGAGTTCCTGCTGATGCAGCTGGCCCTGGGGTTGCGTCGGCTGCGCCTCAAACGCCAGGAGGCTCCCCCCCTGTTCTTTGCCGCTGGGGCTGAGGAGGGCTTGCTCTCTCGCCTGTTGGCCTTGCTTCCCTTCCCCCTCACCGGAGCCCAGCAGAGGGTGTTGGCGGAGATTCACCAGGATCTAGCCCAGCCCCAGCCCATGGCCCGCCTGCTCCAGGGGGATGTGGGCAGTGGCAAGACCGTTGTGGCTCTGGCGGCCCTGCTGACCGCCATTGAAGCGGGCTGTCAGGGAGCGCTGATGGCCCCTACCGAAGTGCTGGCCGAACAGCATCACCGCAAGCTCTCCCCCTGGTTGGCCCAGCTTCACATCACCTCAGACCTGCTCACGGGCTCCACCCCGGCCCGGCGCCGTCGGGAGTTGCTGCAGGATCTGGCCAATGGCCAGCTGCAGCTCCTGGTGGGCACCCATGCGCTCCTGGAAGATCCGGTGCAGTTTCTGCGCCTGGGCCTGGTGGTGGTCGACGAACAACATCGCTTTGGCGTGCGTCAGCGCAATCGCCTGCTGGCCAAGGGCTTGCAGCCCCACTTGCTCACCATGACCGCCACCCCCATCCCCCGCACCCTGGCCCTTTCGGTGCATGGGGATCTGGATGTGAGCCAGATCGATGAGTTGCCACCGGGGCGAACTCCGGTGCAAACCCGCCTGTTGCGCTCTGAACAGCGCCCCGACGCCTGGTCGTTGATTCGGGAGCAGGTGGCTCTGGGCCAGCGGGCCTATGTGGTGCTGCCCCTGGTGGAGGAGAGCGAGAAGCTGGATCTCCGTTCGGCGGTGGAGGTGCATCGCCATCTGGCGGAGGAGGTGTTCCCCGACCTCTCGGTGGGGCTCCTGCATGGCCGACTGGCCAGTGAGGACAAGCAACGGGCCCTGCAGGCCTTTGCTGCAGGCACCACCCAGGTGTTGGTGAGCACCACGGTGGTGGAGGTGGGGGTGGATGTGGCCGAGGCGAGCGTGATGGTGATCGAGCATGCCGACCGTTTTGGTCTGGCCCAGCTGCACCAGTTGCGGGGCCGGGTGGGTCGGGGGGCTGCGGTCTCCCATTGCCTGCTGATCAACGACAGCAAGAACCCCATGGCCCGCCAACGGCTGGAGGTGCTGGTTTCCAGCACCGATGGCTTTGAAATTGCGGAGATGGATCTGCGGTTGCGGGGGCCTGGGCAGGTGCTGGGCACCCGTCAGTCGGGGTTGCCGGATCTGGCCCTGGCGTCCCTCAGCGAAGACGGGGAGGTGTTGGAGGATGCGCGCCGGGTGGCCCAGCAGCTGTTGGCCCAGGATCCCGAGTTGGAGGGGCTGCCCCTGCTCCGCCAGGCCCTCGAGACCCAGCGCCAGCGGCTGCTCGAGTCGGCCCAGCTCAACTGATCTTCCCCCAACTCCGTTGGAAGCGCCCGGCGAGACAGGGCCCTAGGGTCCCACCCACGCAACGCCGTGTGGTCCCGAGGTCATGGCCCTTCGCCCCTGGAGCCCCATCCCGATTCTGGAAGAGGGGGAGCCCCTGGTGCCCCTTCCTCTTCCGTTACACCGTCTTGAACCCCATCCCTATGCCTCCCTGGGGGCGCCCTACGGGGCGGACGCCTGTCCTTTCCGCCTGCGTCAGGGGGTGGTGAAGCGGCTGCTTTCGGCCCAGATCCTTCTGCAACAGCAGGCTCCCACCTGGCGCCTGGCCATTTTTGATGCCTGGCGCCCCGTGGCGGTTCAACGGTTCATGGTGGCTCACGCCACGGCCATGGCCTGTCGCCAGCGGGGCCTGGATCCCGAGGGGGCAGGGCCCGCCTGGGAGGCGGTGCGGCAAGAGGTGGCCTGTTTCTGGGCGCCGCCCAGCGAGGACCTCGCCACCCCGCCTCCCCACAGCACGGGCGCTGCGGTGGATCTCACCCTTGCGGAAGGAAGCGGTGAGCCCCTGGAGATGGGCGGAGCCATCGATGCGATCGGCCCCATCTCCTTCCCCCAGCACCACGCTGCAGCCGCCGCCGCCAATCCCCAGGGCCCGGAGGCCCAGTGGCACCATCGGCGCCTCCTCCTGGCCGAGGTGATGGAAGCGGTGGGTTTTGCCCAACACCCCCAGGAGTGGTGGCATTTCAGTTATGGCGATCAGCTGTGGGCCTGGCGGACCGGCCAGCCGCAAGCCATCTACGGCCGCACAGGCGATTGAGTCGCCTCCGAAGCTCCCCCCGTCAGCTTCAGTTCCAGCGTCAAGCCGGACACCTGGGCTGGTGTCAGGAGTCCCTTGCTTTGGCAATCCCGCAGGGTGTCGAGTGTCATGGCCGCCTGGAGCTGGCGAAGACGCTGTTGCACCACTTCCGGCTGATCCTGCCAGGGAAGCAGGTTGCTGCGGTAGGTGGTGCGGATCATCTCCACCTGGCAAGCCTGGGGATCCGGGTCGTAGAGCTTTGGTGCACTCCACCCCTGGAGCCCCCAGAGCTGGCCGCCCACCACCACAAGCCCCAATAGGCCCAGCATGCATGCGCTCGGCAAGCCTTTGCCCAGCCTGGATGGTCTGTCCAACAGCTCCCGGGTTCCACTGCCGTTCCATTTTGGCGGGCCATCCGGCACGCGCTTCCATACAGTCAGTTGGAGCACACCTGCGCCTAGGCGCCCATGGATGGCCTTTTTTCTCCTGGAGATCGGTACTGAGGAGCTCCCTGCCGACTTTGCCCGCCTTGCCCTGCCCCAGCTGAAGGAACAGGTGCAACGGGATCTGGCTTCGGCGCGCCTCACACCAAGCTCCGTGGCGGTCACCAGCACTCCCCGTCGGTTGGCTGTGCTTGTAGAGGGGTTGCCTTCCAAGCAGAAGGACGAGCAGCAGGAGCACAAGGGCCCCCCTGCCCAACTGGCCTTCCGGGATGGGGTGGCCACAGAGGCAGCGGCGGGTTTTGCCAAGCGCTGCGGTTTGCCGGTGGAACAGCTTGAGGTTCGAGAAACGGCCAAGGGGCCCTTTGTGTTTGCCCGTACGCTCCAAACAGGGCGGCCCAACCTGGAGGTGCTGGCGGAGTTGATTCCGTCGTGGATCTGGAGCCTTCAGGGGCGGCGTTTCATGCGCTGGGGGCAGGGGGAAAGCCGCTTCAGCAGGCCCGTGCGCTGGCTGGTGGCCTTGCTGGATCGGGAGGTCATTCCCCTGGTGCTCCCCGACTGTGACCCGCCGATCCACAGTGGGCGCCTCAGTCGGGGCCATCGCCTCAGCTCGGAACCCGTGGAGATTCCCTCTGCTGAGGCCTACAGCCGCTGTCTGGCGGCGGTGGATGTGCAGGTGGATCGTTCAGCTCGGGCGTCCCAGATTCGCGCCCAGTTGGAGGCGGGGGCCGTCCGCGCTGGCGCACGGCTGGATCTGCCCGAGGCCCTCTTTGAGGAGCTGGTGGATCTGGTGGAGGATCCCCGTGTCATTGAGGGATCCATTGAGCCCACTTTTCTGAGCTTGCCCCCGGAAGTGCTCAGCACCGTCATGCGGGCCCACCAGAGGTATGTCCCCCTGCTGGCCCCCGAGTCCTCGGCCGACCCCTTGGCCCTCAGTGCGGAAGCAGCCCTCCTGCCTTGTTTTCTGTGTGTCAGCAATGGGCGGTCTGAGGCGGAGTCCACGGTGAAGCGGGGGAATGAGCGTGTGCTGCGGGCACGTCTGGCGGATGCCGCCTTCTTCCTCAAGGCCGATCACGGGGTGCCCAGCATTGATCGGCGGGAGGCCCTGAGCCGGGTCACCTTTGCCGAGGGGTTGGGCACCCTGCTGGATCGCACGGCCCGGCTGGAGTGGTGTACGGATGTGGTGCTTGGGGTGCTCCAGCTCCAGCCGGAGCTGGCCCAGGCCGCCCGTCGGGCGGCCCATCTCTGCAAGCACGATCTGGTGAGCCAGATGGTGGGGGAGTTTCCCGAACTGCAGGGCATCATGGGTGCCAAATACCTGCTGGCGGAAGGAGAAGGCCGGGAGGTGGCCCTCGCCGTTTGGGAGCACTACCTTCCTCGGGGTGCGGGCGATGCCCTGCCAGACACCATTCCCGGGTCTGTGCTCGCCTTGGCGGATCGCCTGGAATTGTTGCTGAGTATTTTTTCACGGGGCGATCGACCCACGGGCTCGTCCGATCCCTATGGGTTAAGGAGAGCCGCCAATGGGGCGCTCCAGCTGATCTGGAATCAGCAATGGCCCATCAATCTGGAGGCACTCCTGCTGCGTTTTGCCAAGGAATGGCAAACGATCTTCCCAGATCGCAAGATCAATGTTCAGACCCTGGCTGATGATCTGACTGATTTTTTCCGGCAGCGATGGATCAGTCTGATGGAAGAGGACGGTCTGGATCTTGATGTTGTGCAGGCCATTGTGTCTGCCTCTGCGTTGAAAGGCTCTTCGATTCTTCGCGATCCACTAGAGGCAAGAGATCGGGCCATGTTCCTTCAGTCCCTGAGGCGCGAGGGGCGTCTCTCGGCGATTCAGAACGTTGTTCAGAGAGCCTCTCGCCTGGCCAGCAAGGGAGATTTGGGTCGGGAGGTGTTATCGCCTGGCCAGTCTGTGGATCCAACACTTTTTGTGAGCAAGAGCGAAGCGGAGATGTTCGCTGTTCTTGAAACGCTTGCACCCTTTGCCCAAGCCGAGCGAAGATATACGGATCTTGCCAATTGTCTACAGGACAGTGCGCAAACCTTGGCAGAGTTTTTTGATGGCCCCGACAGTGTTCTGGTGATGTGTGACGATCTCTCTCAAAGACGCAATCGTCTGAATCTGCTTGCTGTGCTGCGCAACCAGGCAGAGGTTTTGGCTGATTTCAACCAACTGGAAGGTTGATCCTCATGGCTGGCCTAAACCTTTTGTGCGGCTAGAAAAACGGAGCATCCTGTAGGGAAGACGCCACCTGTTTTGAGCCATGAATGTTCCAATCGCGCCAAGCCTCCACAAAACTGATCGACGGGTTGAGAGTAGGACTGAACATCACTTGTTGACGAAGGAGTGGTAAACAGTTTCCTCTTCGCGATGATCAGTGGGAAAACAAACATGTTTGCGTAGCTTGCCTTGATTGGTGAGAGTCCGGCATCCTCAATCATTCTTTTCAACTCGCTCCGGCGAAAGCGATGATGGGTTTCACAGGCGTCGTCGTGATAGGACCACATCCATTGATAAGCAGCCACGTTGATCACCACGATCCCCCCAGGCCGTAAGACCCGGGCAAATTCTTGCAGGGCGATCGAAGCATCTTCCACTTGGGAGATGACATCGGCGCTTGTAAGGATATCAAACCGATTCTGTTCGAATGGAAGATCAGTGATCGATCCCTCGATGATGTCAACCTGCGTTCTTTCGTTTGCCAGTCGGCATGCAAGCGGAGAGAAATCAAGCCCTGTGATTTCCCATTTTGGCCCAAATTCCTTCAGGGCTTGGATTAAGCCCCCCGTTCCGCAACCTGCGTCCAGCACGTCAGCATGCCTATCTCTCCAATCAGAGAGCGGCAGAAGCATCCGTCGATTCAGGGCCTTGAAATACCACATCGAATCTTCGACTTCTGCCAGTTTGCGATATTCGTCAATGTGCATGATGCTTCCGTTCTCGGTTACCTTTGAATGGGTGGGTGATGAGCTGACCGATGCGACTTCTTCTGATAGAGAATCAGCGTCAGCACAAATGAAATACCTGCCCATAGAGTATAGGTGATGATGGCGATAAGCCACTTTCCTGTGTCCAATCGCTTGAGTGCAACACCAACTAGAAATGAAATAAGAAATCCAACCACCTGAATCATCAGATAGCCCAGCAGCAGCTTCCAGCGGAATTCCACCTTAAACGTGATGCGGGAGTGGACATACGAATTCACGACAATGCAGATTCCTCCTGCAACGGCAAGGGCCATCGAGGAATTATTGTTGCTAAGACTGAGTACCAGTCCATAGAGGATGAAATAGAGAGCTTCACTGAATAAGGAAACCAATCCAAAGCGAATTGCAGTGAATCGAAAAGGAGAGAGGCCCCGATGGAGGAGCTTCCTCATCTCACCCCATGTCGTCCAGTGACTTCAATCGTACGCACATACGCTTGAGGCTTGCCATACACCGTGAGATAGATCCGACCGACATATTCTCCCAGCAATCCAAGAAGCAAGCATTGAATGCCCCCAAAAAAGAGGATGGCGGAGATGACCGAAAGCCACCCTGCCACTTCGATCCCTCCAAAGAGACTGCTGGCAAGCAGATAGATCAGTGACAAGGCACCGATCAATGCTGTGCAAATCCCGACAAGACTTGCGATTCGCAGTGGCATCAATGAAAAGCTCGTGAGAATAACGAGCCACAGGCGAACAAGCCTGCGCATATTATAACCACTTGATCCAACTTCCCTTTCCGTGTGCTTTACATTCAGACTGCTAATCCGATTTGTCGCCTGAGAAAGCATGCCATCAATGTAAACATATGGGCTGCTGATTGTGGAGACTTTTTCTCCAATCAAGCTGCTCACACAGCGGAAGCTTGAAAGATAATAAGAGTCAGGGAGATCAAGGAGAAGTCGGGCTGTTAGATTGGCAAAACCGCTCCCGAGATTTCGGAAAATGTTATGTTTTTTCTCGATATAATCTCCGTAGACAACATCAAGGTCTTGATTCCTTGCGTGTTCCAGTAAGCGCAAGGCCTCTTCAGGAGGGTTCTGCAGATCATCGTCGATATTGATGAAATAATCCCCTTTCGCGTGTCTGTACCCCGTGAGCACGGCATGGTGCTCCCCAAAATTGCGCGTGTGCCGAATGAGGGTTGCTTCAAGGGGGGAGTTCTTTAGGCGGCGATGAAGAAGTTCATGGCTACGATCTGGACTACCGTCATCAACAAAAATGACTTGCCATGGTTCCGCTACTGGGAGCGACTCAAGTCGAGAAATGAGTTTATCAATGGATTCTTCGCTCTTATAGATGGGTATAATCAGGCTGAATGCATAGTCTCTTTGCATTTCAGGGACGGTAACAATGTTGAATGTGGGCACTCACGATGTCCACATCATTAGGCGTCAAGTATGGATTCAACGGTAGGGAGAGAACACTGGCCGCAAATCGCTCACTGTTTGGCAATTTAAGATCAGCCACATCCAAATTCTTCGCCATGTACGGGTGTTGATGGCAGGCCAATGAATAATGGACACCATAGGGAATACCGTCCATTCTCCCAGAAGCTAGAATCTTGTCACGGAGATCTGGATTCACCCTGATCACATAGAGATGGTAACTATGAGCCCAATCATCCCCATCTTCCGGTAAGGCTACATGTAAACGGGAGGCCCAATCATCGAGCAACCTGGTGTATTGTTCAGCCCGATTTCGCCTTTCCTTGATCTGATTATTGAGATCTTGAATCTTTCCTCTCAATATCCATGCCTGTATCTCGTCGAGTCGGCTATTGACTCCAAAATCAACGGCCTCCCTGCGTTCATTCCATCCATAGAACCGGAGCCTCCTCGCATGTTCCAGCGTTTTGTGTTCTGCATCTTTGCCGACGACTAGCATCCCGCCATCCCCAAGGGCGGCAAGATTCTTAGTGGGGTAAAAACTGAACGCTGCGAAATCACCCCAGGCTCCCGCAGGAGACCCCTGATAAGTTGTCCCCATGGCCTGCGCGCAGTCTTCGATCAGAGCAACGCCATGGTGAGTGCACAGTTTTTTGAGCACCTCCAGATCGCACGCTTCGCCGTAGAGATGAACGGCGATCACCGCACGGACAGGATGGACGCTCTTCTTGGAGAGAAGCCGTTCAACCTCTGCCGGGCTGATGACGGGTTTTTCTGCTTCATTATCGGCAAAAAGAGGCTCAGCCCCTGTTCGGAGGATCGCAGCCACGGTGGCGTAGGCCGTTAAGGAAGGAACAATGACCCGATCTCCGGCCTGGATTCCGGCGCAGCGCAAGGCAAGCTCAAGAGCATCCGTACCATTGCCGACACCAATACAGTGGCTTTGGGTGAATCCCTTCCCAAGCCAGTTAGCAAAGTCTTCCTCAAATCCCCGAACCCCTTCCCCGAGAATGGTTTGCCCCGACTGGGCCACGCGCTCAACGGCTGCCTCGATGATGGGTTTGTAATTCAGGCAATCGAGCAGCGGGAAGTTTGCCCGATCCAGCAATTGGTCATTATGGAGGTAGTCGGCCAGCGACCGACGCAGGCGCGGCTTGAGAAGTTTGCGACCCAGTTTGGGCCTGATGGATCGGCTGGTGGAGGTGTTGAGTTGCATGTACATTGACGCCTACCGATAGAACGCTAAATTGCTTTTGTAGAATTTTAGTGTCTGATCCAGAGTTTGGCTCAAGGACCTTTCAGGGTTCCAGCCGGTTAACAAACTGATTTTCTTGTGGCTCGAGTAATAGTCGCCAATGTCGATTTTGCTCCGGTCTTCCGGAAATTCCATAATTTTTAGCTTTCCCGAACCATTCAAATCAATCATGAGTTGAGCCAGTTCTAGGAGGCTCACTTTTTCTTTACTTCCTAGATTGAACACCTGGCCATAACTTTCATCCGTAAGGGATGTGATCAGAAGAGCGTCTACCACATCCTCCACATCATTGAAATCCCTTAATTGATCTCCGCCCCAGACCTCGATGGGTTCATCCTCAAGCAATCGGCGGATCCAGATGCCGACGAACGTTTGCCGTGCGTCCTTGATTCGCATCCGAGGACCAATGGTATTGGTGAGTCGCAAGATGCAAGATTTAATATTGTATAAACTGTGATACATTTGATAGTATTGTTCAGCGGCGTATTTATGAATACCATTGATGTCTACTGGATTGATGGGATGTTCTTCGTCCACCGGCAGGTAGTCAGGCCTGCCGTAGATCTGACGGGTGCTGGCAAACACAATGCGAACGTCCGGGTTGACCTGCCTACAGGTTTCCAGCAGGTTGAGCTGTGCTGCGCAATTGATGTGTAAGTCAGTGTAGGGATCTGTCATGGAGTCCATATGGCTTGTCTGCCCGGCCAAGCTGAACAGCACATCCACGTCTTTGAGCAAAGGCTTAAGGGAATGAGGCTCTCGGATGTCGGAGAAATTGATATGAATCTTGTCGGCAAAGCTTTCTAAGTTAAAGAGATTTCCCCCGAACTCTGGAATCATGCTGTCAATGACTGTCACCCGACTCCCATAGTTGGCCAAACGCAACGCCAGGGTGGATCCAATGAATCCAAGGCCACCCGTAATCAGGATGCGTTTGTCTCTCCACCGTTCGGCAGCCGATGCCAGATCTGGAGCCCCGCCTTCCACCATTTCCTCAATGTAACGAATTAATGGGACTTAACGTAGCAGCTTTCATTGGTTTTGTTTCCACTTCCGATCACCCCCTCTTTTGCCTGTTGTTTACCGAAGCTTACTTCTGCCGCCCCATGGTAGAGCTCATTATTTCCTGACCAGCTTCTTTTCTGGCACCTGAGATCTGGCCTTTTCCCTCCAGGACTTTTCTGTTTTCTAGCTTGGTGTGCTGGTACACCCTCAGGGTTGCCTCGCGGATGCCAGTAGCAGCGGCCTCAATGGTGAAAAGCTTTTCGACCCGTTGTCTCGCTGCTTCTCCCATGCGTCTTGAAGTGGCGGGATCGGTGGCCATGGTGCGCATGCAATTGGTGAGGCCTTGGATGTCCCCACAGGCAAATTTCAGTCCCGTGGTGCCTTCCATCACCAGGTCTTCCGCGCAACCCGCCAGATCGCTCACCACCGCTGGCAGTCCGCAGGCCATGGCCTCGTTGACCACCAACCCCCAGGTTTCTCCATGATCCGAGGGAAGCACCAGGCAGTCGGTCGCTGCGTATGCGGCGGCAATCTCCGATTGATTCAGAAAACCACCGAAGCTCACCGGTAGCTGGCGTTCCGCGACGCGTCTCCTGCAGTCCTCCTCCAAGTGGCCTGTCCCCACGATCAGCAGGTGAATCCTGATTGCGGCAGCATCGCCATGGCCCGTGAGCCGTTCCATTGCGGCGAGCAGATCAAAAGGTCGCTTTTTGTCTTGAAGTTTGCCTGCAAAGAGAAAGCAATAAGACGCTTCAGGAATTCCCCATCGTGCCCGGAGCTCGGAACGTTGCTGCCTCTGTTGGGCCGACTGGTGGGCAAAGAGGCCGTTGTCCACAAAATGCGGGGAGCCCATCAAGTGTCCATTTCCCATCCCGTGGCTGTGATACCAGCGGGCATTGGCCGAGCCCACCGGCAACCCGATGGCCACACCTTGAAAGAGGCGTCGGTACACCCATCGCAAGGGACGTGATCGGGGACGGGCCCCGTTGGAATCCATGCGTAGCAGGATCGGAATGCGGAGCCAACGTGCTGCCCAATGGGACTGCACCATGCTGAAAAAATGCCACCCCGTGAGCAGGACGGCATCGGGGCGTTCCCCTGTCTTGCCCCAGCCCAATTCTCCCAGGGGATTGGCCAGCCAGACACCCAGGTAACCGCTCGTGATTCCTTTTCCCCGGCCGCTGGGCGCCAGGCGCCAGCGATACCCTTCCAGTAGAGGCACATCCCATGTGAAATCCACCCCGAATCCCAGGCCTTGGGTGCGTTCATCAGGAAGGGAGTGATAGACGACTTCGCAGCTCAGGCTTGGGTCAGCCGCGAGGTATCGGAAAAGAGGGGTGTGGTACTGCACCGGATGGCTTCCCACAATCAGCAGGCGAGGCGTGCGCGTGGGCAGGTAGGCCGCCCCTTGTCCGTTCAGTCGCCAAGCCCAGATCAGGCCACGGATTTCTCCCAGCAGGGTGACCGGGATCCACCAGGGCTTCTGGAGATGGTGGCGGGTTCGTATGCAGCGCAGCAAAGCTCCCAGGCTCGCCGCCAGAGCAGACCCAGCCGGCAGCGTGCGCAGCAGAAAGTAGTACCGCCCCACGGCATGGTCTGGCTTGGCTGTGGTGAGGTGGTTGGGGGAGGTGCGGGTGCCTCCCCTTTCGGCTCGTAGGTGGTGAATGAGAGCCTCTGGCTCGTAAAGGATGGTCTGCTCAGCTGTGCACCAGCGATGGGCGAACTCGGCTTCAAAGTGGTAAGCCACCTTCACGAAGTTTTCATCGAATCCCCCGAGTGCCAGGGCTGTTCTGCGGGGGATCGCCACATTTCCCCCCATGAAGGTCTGAACCCATCTCGGCTCCAGGCTGTTGAAGAAAAAGGGCGATCCCTCGGGATCACTCTGGCGCCCATGCCAAGGCTGAAGCACCCTGCCGGCCACCATGGCGTCGGGGTGAGCCTCCCCTGCCCGCTGGTGGGCTTCAAGAAGGTGGGAGTCGGGGTGGATGTCATCGTCGAGAAACAGCACCCGATCGCCATGGGCCTCCATTAGGGCCACGTTCATGGCGGCCGTGATGGAGGGCCTCTCTAACCGGAGCCAGCGGATCCGGCCTTGCTGATTCCACGCTTCCAGCCTTGCCTCGCTCTCCGCGTCATGGACAGGGGTTTGATCAACGATCAGCAGCTCCCAGGGTGGGGAGGCCAGATCCAAAAGGGCGTGGACGCTCTCGATCAGGACCCTGTCCCTGCCGTAGGTGGGGATGGCAACGGTGAGCTTCATCCGTTCGGAAGCATTCATGGCGGGTCGTCGCCCCTAGTGTGCCGTGCCGATCCCGGTGAACATCGAGGCTGTGCCTGATTGCCAACTTGGCCAGGGATGGCTGAAACATGGCCGTCGGTTTGCTGCTGACGGGCCTTGGGCCACCTTCCCCTAGCTGTCTTCCACTCCCCGCACGATCCGCGAGAGCTCGCTGCGTTCATCACTGGTGATTCGGTGGGGGACCCCGCTGATGATTCGTTCGAAATTGGTGAAGGAGTCTTTGATTTCCGGGCCATTGCCCGTGATCACGAACTCGCGAATGCCCTTGTCGTGCCAGGAGCCACGCATCTTGAAGACATTAAGCGCCCTGGCCATTTCGCCACGAATCTCAACGTATTGAAGCAGGAGAATTGTGTCTGTAATGGTGGAGATATGGGAGTCGGTTATGGAATGACTACCCATGAACTCTTCCGATGTGTTCGTGAAAAAGCCCGCGATTTCTTCCTGCTTTGCATAGCCAGTTACCCCGATCACGAACTGACGGAAAGCGTTGTGGCTGACACCCCGGGCGAGAGCAGACAAGGAATCAATGGCCATCCTGGAGGGCTTGAACTGACCGATCTCGGTTTTGATGATCTGCAGGTGATCTTCCAGACCGGTGGATTCGGGATAGGCACAGATGATCTTCAGGAGGCCATCCTGCTCCATTTGTTCAAAGTCAATCCCCCAGCTTGTGGCGTTGCGCAGGAGCTGGGCTCGCGATTCTTCGTAGGCAAAGAGGATGGCTCTCTCCTTGCTACGGCAGGCATCTTCCACGAACTTGCTGACGAGCAGGGTTTTGCCAGTGCCCGTGGCTCCCGTGGCCAGGATGATCGAGTCTTTGAAGAAGCCACCTCCACACATTTCATCCAACCTGGGTACGCCAGAACTCAGTCGAACGTTTGAGGACCGCTGGGTGAGGCGCATAGCACCGAGTGGGAAGATGCTGACCCCGTGGCTTCCCATCGTGAAGGGAAATTCCCCTTTCATATGCGTGGTGCCGCGCAACTTGAGGATTTCAACGGTTCGCCGCCTTCGTTCCCCTTCGAGAACATTGCGAAGAATCACCACGTTATCCGACACAAACTCTTCCACGCCGTACCTGGCGATCGGGCCGTACTCGTCAATTCTTTCCGTGGTCATGACCGTGGTAACACCGATCTCCTTGAGTCGGGCGATCAGACGAAAAATCTCGCGGCGCACAACGGATATGGCATCGTATTGCTGAAAAACAGCTGTGATCGAGTCGATGGCTACTCGCCTGGCTTTGTACTTACGTATGGCGTAATTGATTCTTTCGATCAGCCCGGATAGATCAAAACTACCTGCCACATCCTGGCCTTCCGGATCGGGGGAGGCATCGAGCAGAAAGAGCTTGTCCTGTTCGACCATTTCTTGCAAGTTCCAACCAAAACTAGCGGCGTTTCGCAGGATATCTAAGGGGGATTCCTCAAAGGTGACAAAAATTCCAGGCTCGTTGAAATCCCTGATTCCATTGTAGAGAAAGTTCAGGGAGAATACGGTTTTGCCAGTGCCCGAGGTGCCGCTAATGAGTGTGGATCGACCGATTGGCAAGCCCCCATGACAGATATCATCAAACCCCTCGATTCCTGTGGGGAGCTTTTGGACTTGGAGAAGATTGTTTGGATCCTGCATGACACGGGGAGAACGGTTTGGAGGGAGAGTGAAATATGGGTACTCAGGATGATTCCATCGGATCCCTGCGCTGATCTTGGGTGGGGGAGTCTTCTGAGTATCCTTGTGAAGCGGGTGCTTGAGGGATGTCAGGGTTGTTCTCCTCCATGCCGAAGTTGTCATCCGCCAACTCTTCGTAGAGCAGGTCGAGCCCAATGAGGACCCGTTCTCGGTCGGACAGATCTCCAATAATCCTTCGAACCGGTGGCGGCAGAATCTTGGCCAATGTTGGAGTGGCCAAAATCTTGTCCTCTTCTGCCAGCTGGGGATTTTTCAGCACATCAATCACCTTTAAGGCATAAACACCACGAAATTCAGTTTCCAGAATGTTTCGCAGGGTCTTCAAGGCACGCATGGAATTTGGCGTGTTACCTGCCACGTAAAGTTTGAGAATGTAGGTTTTGCGTGCGGCCATTTTAAGCGTGCTCCTTTAGAAGGCTGAAAGTGTCTTGAGGTGTCGCCATGGGGCGGTCCGGTGGAACGGAGCGCCGATACATTTCACAGAGATGGGCCATCACGTCTAAGAGGGCAAGCCGGTAATCCTGGAGAAACTCAATCTTATGTCCTTCCAGCTTTAGTTGCTTCCAGAAGCCGTCAATCAAGTTCATATGGATCTCCACTGTTGTTGTAATGGGCAAATCAGCAAAAAAAGCGGTGTTCACGAAACTTTCCAAGGCTTGGTTTGCCGTTGCTGGATCCCGGAAGTAGCTCGCCAGCAAGTCCCGGTAGGTGCGACTGAGGGAACGCAACAACTCCACGCGCTCCGATTCGGCCAGGTTGCGAAAAAACCGTTCCGGATCCCGCTTGTAATACACGCCCAGGTAGCCGAGCCGGTCATTGAGCCGATTGGCCAATTTCCAGCGTTCCTCGGTGTCGTTGCTGCTTCCCATCAAGCCCTCCCCTAGGGCCTGCCCCCTCCTCAGGAAGCGGGAAATGGCCGCATCCAGGCTGTAGGGCAGTTGTTCGAGTTGGTCGGCGGGAAGATGCACCTCGGCGTTGTGGTATTCAATCTTGCCGGTCACTTCCCCAATCACGACCGCGGGAAACAACAACTCTTCCTCCCTTAACTGCCGATAGAGATCGCGAGGCCAGGCGTCCTGCTCTAACAGCACGGCATCCACTCCCTCCTGTTGGGCACGCAACTGGGCCAAGGGGTCCCCGTTGTCCTCCAGGGCCACCAGGGCAAAGCGTCTGGGCTTCAGCCAAAGGGCACAGGCACCCTGAAGAGTGGGGCTTTGCACAAGGCTGGCAATGGTGAGGGCGGGTTCGCTCATGGATGGATGCAACCGCCAGACCAGTGGTGGGCGCCTCCAAATGTTGACGAATCGGAGGTCAGAACGGGAGGATCTTTGTTTGTCTTCCAATTGCCGTGAGTCCAGGCCCAATGGTGGCCTTCTGCACCAGCCTGGCCGCGCCCCCTTCCTCCCATGAGTGTTTCCGCCCCCTCCACCCCAGAGAGCCCCAAGGCAGAGCGTCCTTCTGCGAGCCCAGACGGTCAGGTTTACGCGATCGTCGAGGCCTCAGGCCAACAGTTCTGGTTGCAGCCCAACCGATATCTCGACCTGGATCGGCTTGAAGCCGAAGTGGATAGCACCATCATCCTGGAGTCGGTGTTGTTGCTTAGTGGTGCCAAGGGCATCACCTTGGGTCAGCCCTTCGTGACAGGCGCCACGGTGGAGCTCAAGGTGCTGGCCCATCGCCGCGGTCCCAAGATCCTGGTCTACAAGATGCGCCGCAAGAAAAAGACCCGCCGCAAGACGGGTCATCGCCAAGAGCTGACAAGGGTTCTGGTGCAAGCCATCCAGGTGGGCGGCAAGGCGTTCACCTGACGCCCTGAAGGCTTCATCCTGTTTTAGATCATTCCTTTCCTTCCCCGTTTTTTCGCTTTCTTCCCCATGGCTCATAAGAAAGGCACAGGCTCCACACGAAACGGCCGCGATTCCAACTCCAAGCGGCTTGGCGTGAAAGCCTATGGGGGTGAAACGGTCACGGCCGGCTCCATCCTCATCCGCCAACGGGGCACCTCCGTGTTGCCTGGCGACAACGTGGGCCGTGGCTCGGACGACACCTTGTTTGCCCTCACCGATGGGGTTGTGCAGTTTGAGAGCATCAAGAGGGCCCTTCGCAATCGCAAGCGCATCAGCGTCCTCACGGCCTGATCTGATCCCTCGCTGGCCCGTGGTAAGGGGTTTTGTGCATTGATCTGCGGATTTTTGGTGCTGGACAAACCAGCGGGGCCCACCTCCCATGCCTGTGTGGCAGGAGTTCGCAAGGCTTACGGCCTGAAGCGGGTGGGCCATGGCGGCACCCTGGATCCCGCCGTCACCGGGGTGTTGCCCATCGCCCTCGGCCCGGCCACCCGATTGTTGCCCTATCTCCCCGGAGATAAGGCCTATCGGGCCATCGTGCAGCTGGGGGTGCGCACCACCACGGATGATCTGGAGGGGGATTGCCTGGTACGAACGGATCCGCCCAGCTCCCTCACGAGGCTGGAACTCGAGAAGGCCCTGGATCCGTTTCGGGGGGCTATCGAGCAGAGGCCCCCTGCCTTCTCTGCCGTGCATGTGCAAGGGCGACGGGCCTATGCCCTGGCCCGTGCTGGCGAGGCTGTGGTCCTCCCGGCCCGCCGGGTCACGATCCATCGGCTAGACCTCTTGGACTGGGATTCGGAGCTCGGCCGGCTGGCGTTGCAGATCCAGTGCTCCTCCGGCACCTACATCCGATCCTTGGCCAGGGATCTGGGGGACAGCCTCGGTTGTGGTGGAGCCTTGGCCCAGTTGCGCCGCACCGCTGCCCTGGGTTTTGAGCTCAGCCAGAGCGTGCCCTTCGAGGCGTTACCCCGCGAAGGCTTGGCCCATCCCCTGCCCCCCCTGCTGGACCCCCTTCAGGTGCTGGGCCACCTGCCCCAGCACCGCCTCCGCGAGGAGGATCGATCGGCATGGCGCTGTGGCCAGCCCCAGGAGTGCTCCCAGCCCTGGCCCCTGGACACGGTTGTGGTGATTGTGGCTCCGGATGGCAAGCTGGCAGGGCTAGCCAAGGTGGAAGGTGCTGGGGTGTTGCAGCCCCGCCTTGTGCTTCACGCCATCGGCTGACGCCCCATCGCCCCCCATCCGCCCCGCCATGGCCGGCCACAGCAAATGGGCTCAGATCAAGCGGACCAAGGCCGTGGTGGACGCGAAGCGGGGTGCGGTCTTCACCCGGTTGGGTCGGGAAATCACCGTCGCCGCCAGAGGTGGCGCCGACCCTGCCGGCAATTTCCAGTTGCGCACCGCCATCGAAAAGGCCAAGGCGGCTGGGGTGCCCAACAGCAACATCGAGCGGGCCATCGCCAAGGGCAGCGGGCAGGCTGGGGGAACGGCCGACACCTTCGAGGTGGTGCGCTACGAGGGTTATGGACCGGCTGGGGTGGCCGTGCTGGTGGAAGCCCTCACGGACAACCGCAACCGCACGGCGGCTGATCTGCGCCTGGTGTTCAACAAAGCGGGGGGCAATCTCGGCGAGAGCGGCTGTGTGACCTATCTGTTCGATCAGCGCTCCGTTGTGCGCCTTGAGCAACCTGGGCTGGAGGAGGAAGCCCTCCTAGAAGGCCTGTTGGCCCTGGAGGACAGGGTGGAGACGGAGGCCCTCACCTACAGCCTGGAGGACGAGGGGGCCGATGTGATCGGTCGCTTTGAGGATCTGGAGGCTCTCCAGGGCGGACTTCAGGACCTGGGCTGGCCCGTGGGCAGCTGGGAGCACCGGTGGATCCCCAACACCACCTGTCGGGTGGAGGACGGGGAGGTGCTGCGGGCTCTGCTGCGCATGCTCGACGCTCTCGAGGACCTGGAGGATGCGCGCAGTGTCACGTCCAACCTGGAGGCGGAGGAAGGCCTGATGGCGGCCGTGATGGCTTGATCCTGCCGGTTCAGTGCCCCAGGGCTGGGGGGTCGACCATCACGCACACCGAACGGTGGCCATGCAGCCAGCTGGCGGGCAGATCGGCAGAGGGCGGCTCCTCCAGAAGCCTGCGCAGGATGGGGGCTTTCTGGGCTCCCGTGACCACCAGCAGAATCCGCTTCGCCTGAAGAATGTCCGCCAGACCGAGGGTAATGGCCTGGGGGGGCACCCGATCGGGACTGCCGCCGAAGGCCCCGGCATTCGCTTGGCGCGTGCTTGCACTGAGCGCTAGGCAGCGGGTCGGGCTGTCCGGCTCGCAGGGGGGTTCATTGAAGCCCACATGGCCATTGAGCCCAAGGCCCAGCAGCTGGAGCCCCACCCCCCCTGCTCGACGGAGGGCCTGGCCGTAGCGAAGGGCTTCGGCCTCGGGGTCTGCCGCCAACCCATCGGGGAGATGCACCCGAGCCGGATCGATGCCCAGGGGTTGGCCCAGGGTCTGAACCATTTCTGCAGCGAAGGATCCCGGATCCTGAGGGCCAAGCCCCACGTATTCATCCAGGTTGAAGCTGCACCACCCCTGTCGCAAGGCTTCCTGCGCCTCGCGGGGTTGGCTGCGCACCAAGCTCACCAGTGCCGCGTAGACAGGCGCCATGGTTCGCCCCGTGGCCAGGCCTAGAGGCCGCCTGGGGGCCTCTAGGGAGGCGTCCAGCAGGGCTCGGGCGGCCGCCTGGGCGACGGCCTCGATGGAGGGCAAGGCCAGGAGCTGGAATCCAGATTCGCCAGCGGCGAAGGGTTCAGTAGCGACGGAGCACGGCCCCTTGGTAGTAGTGGCGAAGGATGTCCTCATAGCTCTTCCCGCGCAGGGCAAGGGCATAGGCCCCCCACTGGCTCATTCCTACACCATGGCCGTAGCCCCGCCCCCTCGCCATCAGCCGCAGGCTGGGGGAGCTCTCCGGAAAGGAGGCAACGACTGGAGCGGCCGGGCTCTGCCCCTGGGTTGGGGGGGTGATGCGGTCCGCCGGCTCAAAAGAAAATTGAACCAAGGTGCTGCGCAAACCCAGTCGCTGGCGCAACTCGCTGCCGGTCAGCACCAGTTCCCCACTGGGCCCGATCACCCTGGCCCGCCGCAACCGACCGGTTGGCGAGGTTTGCAGGGTCTCAATGGCGACAGCCCCGCCGATCTCCTTGAAGGTCTGGCGCAGATCCTCAGGCTCAAGGGCCTTTTCCCAGCGACTCACCGGGCTTGCGGAGTCAAAGTCGGGCACGCTTACCAGATAGGGCAGCTGGCGGCTCCAGAGATCGCCGCTGTTTTCCGTGGCGCCGCCACTACTGCTGTGAAACACGGCATTGATCAGCTGCTGGCCATGCAGGAGCACCTTTCCGTCGGTGCTCGTCACGGCCTGTCGCACGGCCGTGGATTCGGCTTCCACACCCTTGTAGACCTGGCTGGCCACCGTGGCCTTCACATCAAAGGGGGCTTGGGGGCGCAACTGTTGCAGGACGTAGGTGCGGCTGGCGATCGCCTGGGCGCGGAGAGCTGCCTGGGGCCAGGAGTCGGGCATCTCACTGCCGACGACCCCCATCAGATAGGGCTCGAGGGGCAGCCGATTGATGGCCTGGAGGCCCTCCCCCTGGGGGCGCAACAGAAGGCTGCCCCGATACCGCCTTTGGTTCAGCACCAGCAGATCCCGACTGGCAACGGGCTCAAGCCGTAGCTCCTGCAGGGGCACGGGCAAGGGGCGAGGGGCCGGGGCCTCGGGCGCGGGGAGCCTCCCTCCGGAAAGAACCGGTGGGGGCAGGACGGGAAGGACGGACCGGAGGAGCTGGATCGGAGCTGGATCGGCCCCCTTGGCCAGCGATTCCAGGGTGAGGAGATTGTTGTTTCGGCTCACCCGCAGCCGGTGCCCAGGGTTCACCTGCAAAAGCAGGCGTCCCCCTGAATCGCGCAGGCGCAGTCCCTCCTGACCCGCCGCCCCCACGGTGATCACCGGTGCCTCCAGCAACAACACCCGAATGGGCGGGCCCAGGGGCTGGGCCGAGGCCCCTGGGGTCAGCCGGGCGGCCTGGACGAAGGGCGCGGCCGCCACAACGAGCAGGGGCAACAGAAGGGTTCGGGCCACAGGCACCTGGCGAAGTCGATAGCAATCCAGCCATTCTTGCGGCGCTTCCACCGGCCGGCCAGGGGACGTGTCAGCATTTCAGCTGCGGAGATAGGCGGTTGCAGGTCACCTTTCTTGGCACCAGCTCAGGCGTTCCCACCCGGTCCCGCAATGTTTCTTCAGTGGCCGTGCGCCTTCCCCAGCGCGCCGAGCTCTGGTTGTTCGACTGCGGGGAAGGCACCCAGCACCAGTTTCTGCGCAGTCCGCTGCGGGTGTCCCAGCTGCGGCGAATCTTCATTACCCACATGCACGGCGACCACATCTTTGGCCTGCCGGGCCTGTTGGCCAGTCTGGGACTCTCCGGCCAATGCGATGGGGTGGATCTCTATGGCCCCGATCCGCTAAAGGAGTTTCTGGAGGGTGCCCTGCGGACCTCCTCCACCCGGTTGAGTTATCCGATTCGGGTGCATCCTGTGCGGGAGGCTGCCCGCAGCGGCGCCCCCCTTCTGGAGGACGGGGATCTCAGCGTGCGCGTGGCACCGCTCACCCATCGGGTCCCTGCCTTTGCCTATCGGGTGGAGCAGAAACCCAGGCCAGGCCGCTTTGACATTGAGGGTGCCAGGGCCCTGGGGATTCCCCCAGGGCCCCTTTATGCCGCCCTGAAGGCGGGCCAGTCCATCACCCTGGACGATGGCCGCGTGGTGGCCGGGCCGAGCCTGTGCGGCCCACCCCAGCCCGGCGTGAGCCTGGTGTATTGCACCGATACGCTCTACTGCGATGAGGCCGTGCACTTAGCCAAGGGGGCCGACTTGCTCATCCATGAGGCCACCTTTGCCCACGGGGAGGCGGAGCTGGCCTTCCAACGGCAGCACTCCACCAGCACCATGGCGGCCCAGGCGGCTCTGGCCGCTGGTGTGAAGCAGCTCGCGCTGACCCACCTCAGCCCCCGCTACGTGGCGGGTAATCCCGTCACAGCCGAGGATCTGCTGCTGGAAGCCCAGGCGATCTTCCCCCACACCGTGCTGGCCAAGGATTTCCTGACGTTGAACCTCCCTGCAACAGTTCGCGTCTTCCCTGGCTCCCCACCCC
>Ga0208598_1000034_pt1 | contig 54064 bp, 66 predicted proteins | sample LakMenEpi22Jun12_FD_150726 | JGI IMG/M metagenome (GOLD analysis project Ga0208598, IMG submission 150726) | Freshwater microbial communities from Lake Mendota, WI - 22JUN2012 deep hole epilimnion (SPAdes) | ecosystem: Environmental > Aquatic > Freshwater > Lake > Epilimnion/Euphotic zone ... | reverse complement strand
TGGCCCACCGGGCTGAGCTGATCGAGCAGCTCACCGGCACGGTGAGGGCCTGGGGCCTGGAGCCCGACGTGATCGCCCCCGGCCACCGGCTGCAGGGCAGCCAGGTCGCTGTGGGCTCAGTGCAGACCGTGGTTCGGCGGCTCGCGCTGCTGCTGCCGCCGGATCTGATCATTCAGGACGAGGCCCACCACCTGGTGACCGGCAATGTCTGGGGCCGTGTCATCAACGCCTGGCCCCAGGCCCACCTGATCGGCAAGACCGCCACGCCCGAGCGGCTCGACGGCAAGGGGCTGGGCGTGGAAGCCGGCGGTTATTTCGAGGCCCTGGTACAGGGGCCTTCAGCCGCCTGGCTCGTGGAGCAGGGCTGGCTGGCGCGGCCCAAGGTGTTCTCCTGGCCAGGGGCGCGCAACAGCAAATTGCGACGCCGCATGGGCGACTTCGATCTGGAACAGGCAGCCCAGGCCTTCGGGGACCGGGCCGCCATCGGCGATGCGGTGTCGCACTACCAGCGCCGACTGCATCCGGGCACGGCGATTGTTTTTTGCTGCACGATCGAGCACGCCGAACAGATGGCCGGGGCCTTCCGCAGTGCGGGAATTCGGGCCGCGTCAGTGAGCGGCGGCACCCCAGCAGAGGAACGGAAGTGCCTGATCGCAGGGCTCGGCACCGGTGAGGTGGAGGTGCTCAGCAGCTGCATGATCATTTCCGAAGGCACCGACATCCCCTCAGTCGGTGGCGCGATCCTGATGCGCCCCACGGCTTCTTTGTCGCTCTATCTGCAGATGGTCGGCCGTGCCCTGCGTCCTGCACCTGGGAAACAGGAGGCAGTGATCCTCGATCACGTCGGCAATGCCCATCGGCACGGCCTACCGACCGATGAGCGTGAGTGGAACCTGGCCGGCCGCCGCCGGCGGGAGGGTGTCTCGATCCCGATCAAGGACTGCCCGTCCTGCTTCTGCAGCTGCCCCAGTGCTGTGCAGGTCTGCCCGGACTGCGGCCACCTGTTCCTGACTGAGGAACGCGATGAGCAGCGGCGCGGGCTCCAGCAGGTTGAGGGTGAACTGGTGGAAGTCACGGGCGCAGCCCGGCACCGGCCCAGGCCAAAGCAGCAGCAGCAACGGCCGCGGCGCACGCATCCGGCCGCTGGTTGCCGCACCTTTGAGGAGCTACTGCAGCGCGAGGAGGAGCGCGGCTACAAGCCTGGCTGGGCCAGGCATGTCTGGGCTGCTCGGCAGCGCGGCACTTAATCCCTGCCCGGCTTGCCGCCTCCTGCCAGCAGTTCAGCTTCGAGGCCCAGCAGTTGGGCCGCTGCGACAAACGGCGCATCAAGGCTGCAGAGGGTGGCACCACGGCCGCTGGCGATGGCCAGGTGCAGGGCATCGGCCGCTCGCAGGGACGTGCTCCAGCCGCGTAAGCAGGCGTTGGCGTTGCGGAAGTCCTGCGGCTCTAATTCCAGCATCAGCAGGCCTGGCGCCAGGCTGCGCTCAAAGCCCTGCAGCACCGTCTCGGCCTGCGCCTGGCTCAGGGCCTTGGTTCGCACCTTGAGGCCAAGGGCGGAATGGAGCTCGGTGACGCTCCAGGAGCTGATCGCCAATGGTGCCCTGGCCGCCTCTAGAAATGCCATCGCGGTAGCGGAGTGCACTTCCGGCGTCAGCACTGCCAGCAGCACGCAAGTGTCGATGTAGAGCATCAGGCGCCGGGCTCATCCCGCAACGCCCGCATGGTCTCCACGCCAGTGGTCGGTTGCTCGGGCAACGAGCCACGGAGAGCTTCGAGCTGTGGCAGCAGATCACGCACGCTGCAACGCGGCACCAGCTCGGCGATGGCCTTGCCGCGACGCGTGATCACCACCGCCTGCCCAGCCTCCACAGCATCCAGCAGGCTGGAGAGCTGGGTCTTGGCTTCCGCCACCGTCACCTGCACCATGGCCGTTGACCATCTAGATGACCAACCCTAGGTCGGGTTGGCAGCACGGCAACAGGAGGCATGGCCTCCTCCCCCAGCGAACACGAGATCCAGCAACGCATCCGCCTGGCATGCGGCCACGGGGCGGTGCGGCTCTGGCGCAACAACACCGGTGCCCTGCTCGACCAGCAGGCGCGCTTCGTGCGCTTTGGGCTCTGCAAGGGCAGCAGCGACCTGATCGGCCTGCGCGCGTTGGAGATCACGCCCGAGCTGGTCGGCCAGCGGCTCGCCCAGTTCGTTGCCCTGGAGGTCAAGACAGCCCAGGGCGTGCTCAGCCCGGAGCAGCGGGCCTTCCTGCGCCTCGTGCAGGAGCTCGGCGGCGTGGCAGCGGTCTGCCGCTCCGTGGAGGAAGCCGAGCAGCTGCTTGGCACCCCGAGGCAAGTGCCGCTGGGTCACTGATGGGTCCGGCAGAACTGCAGCAGCGGCTGAGGCATCTCACGCAGGCCCACCCAGACGAGCACCCGTACACACTTGCTCTGAGATTGCAGGCAGAGACAGGAAAGGTGATTACTGGGCAGCTTGCCAAGCAGATCTTGCAGAGGCTCGGACAAGATCGGACCTGATATGCCAGGGCGTGTCAGGGAGTGACTAGGAGTGCCAAGTTTGCCGTAAGGTTCAGAAATCCCATTCAGGATCCTGAACGTGGAAATCACTTACGCGGAGCTGCTTGAGCGCCAGGATGAGAACCGCGCAGCGTTCGGAAGGATGCTGCTGAACTGGCGAAGAACCAACGGCTGGACCCAGTACACCGCCTGCAGCTGGGCCGAGGAGGCCGGCTTCGATGCGATCTCCTACGGCAACCTCTCGGTGATCGAGCAGGGCAAGGCCGGCGAACTGCGCCAAAAGGCTTTCTGGCAGTTGGGCGAACTGAACCGCCGCATCGCCGCGAAGAACTGGGGCCCGGTCAAGAGCCAGGCCATCAAGGAGAAGCTGGAGGGCGCCATCCCACTGGGCGATGAGGCCTGCCCGGCCTGGACGCCGCTGGAGCTATGGGCCTGCTACTGCGGCCTGCGGGAGGTGCCCGATGCGTTTCGCACAACCCCCGCACCAACCGTGGGACAGCGCAAGGCCACTGAGCTCTCCACCAAGTGGCGCAGCCAGATGCGCCGGGTTGTCGACGAATGTGGCCTTGAGCCCAGCGATGCACTCGAGTCCCTGGCGGCAGAAGCCAGCGAAGAGCACCGCAAGCGTTTCTATGCCGTGCTCACGGGCTTCGGGGACTACAAGCCGGAGGAGCTGGCTCCGTTGTGGATCGAGGGCGATCTCTATCAGCCCAAGCGCTGGCTGGACCAGTGGGAGGAGGCCTACAAGAAGACCACCAAGCCCAACAGCCGCAAAGGCAATAAGCCAGTCACAGCCAATGGCTAGGAATTAACAGCTACTATGAGTGCGGCTTTCAGTAAAGAGCCCTAAGATCCGGATCAGCGGGCATCCGCCCGATTCGATCCGCCATGGTTCCACCATCCAGGCCCATAGAGGTCGGCCATGCGGCGCACGGCGCCGGTGATGCCGCAGGCATCCCGATCGCCGAACCGCTGCCGGCCGACCTAAGCCACGCCACGCCCGAGCAACAGCTCACCCATGCCCTGGCAAGGTTCCAGGCCGAGGTGTCCGCAATCACCGCCGCCGATCTGGCGGAGGTTGTGCAGGCTGCCCGCCCGGCGTTCCGCCGCGGCATTGGCTGGTCTGCCCACCTGCGCGAGCAGCATGGCCGCTCCAGGCTGCATGTCACGGTGATGCATGTCGCTGGGGCCGAGCTCTGCAGCGAGTCCTGGGCTGATCAGGTCACCGATCTGACTGAGACAACCGGTCTGATGTTGGCCATGCTGCTGGGCATTCCTGTGTCCGCACAGGCTCGGGCTGTACAGCCTTGTCTAGCTGAGGCAGAGCATTCTGGTGACAAGCCCGATGAGGGCATTGCTCAGCAGGCTTGCTCTGAGCAAAAGGCCGAAGCCCCATCACCAGAAGAGTCGCTCCCCCTGGCCGACACCATGGGGGACGGGGCGCCTGCGGACGGAGATACAGGCCTGGCGCCCCTCACCCCCGAGGCGGTCAGCGAGGTTCATCGCCGCGTCCTTGATCTGCCCCAGGCGACACGTCAGGAGCTGACCAAGGCGTTCCGCGAGCACTTCAAGGTGCCGCGCAATGCCCGCTCCATAGGCGATCGCATCACCCAGCACCAGCACGCCGCCTTCATCGATTGCTTCCTGGAGGAGGGCGAGGGGCACGGGCCTGATGGCGACAAGGAGCCGGCCGAGCCATGAGCACGAGCCATCGCTCCCGGCTGCCCCGCCGCTATGGCGAGCAGCCCCGTTCAGTGGCCGGCCGCCACTTCATCCAGACCCAGGTGCGCACCGATGTGTACCTGCGGGTCCGCGAAGTGATGGAGCACCACAACCTCTCCGCCAGCGGAGCAGTGCATCACCTGCTGCGCGAGCGCTTTGGCCTGCCGCCCCTGCCTCCCTTCGATCAACAACCCATTTCGACCGATTCAACCCATGGCTAAAGACATCTTCCGCACGCCCCTCGCCGAAGTGCGCTGGGCCCATCTGATCACCCCCCGTCACCAACTCGATCGGAGCAAGCCCAAGGCCTGGACTGCCGATCTGCTGCTGCCCAACGGCGACGAGAGGGCCCAGTCCTTCCTGCTAGCGATGGAGGACCAGTTCATCGCCCTGCACGGCAGCCGCAAACGCCGTGCCGAGAAGGGCTTCCCCTGGAAGGCCGACAAGGAGAAGCCCAGCGAGATCACCGTGGTGCGCTTCAAGGTGCCGCAGTTCCAGCGGCGCGATGGCTCTCTTTCCGAAGGGCCGCGCATCGTCGATGCCAAAAAGCAGCCCTGGGATGGGGCCGCCATCGGCAACGGCTCCAAGGTGGTCGTCGCCTTTGACATCTACGACTGGGACGGGGAGAACGGCTGCGGCATGACCTTCCAGCCGCGTGCCATCCAGGTCGTCGAGTTCGTGCCCTACGAGCAGGTCGACCCCACCGATGGGTTCGAGGAGGTCGAGGGCTACACCACCACCGGCAGTGGAGCCGGTGATTGGACCGCCGGCGCTGCCGACGACGGCGAGGAGTTGTTCTGATGCCAATCGATCGTCAGGACCACAACACCGGGGCCTGGAGGGGCAGGCCCCTTCACCGGCCCGGTCCCCAGCTGCCTGCGTTCTGCCGCACCCGCCGGCCCACCGTCATGGTCACGGCCTCCAGCCTGGCTGGCCTTCGCGCGCTGCTGCTGCTTGGGCTGGCGTTTCAGCTGACCACCTTGCTGTTGGTCGTGGCCGGGCCCGTGCCGCCGCCGCCTGTGACCAGCGCCAGCACTGTCTTCGGCCCCGCCGCCGGCACTGATGCCGGTGAGGTTCCACCCGTCACACCGCTTTCAGACCGATGAACAACGCGACGACGTCATCCCATCCAGCTGAACTTGTCCCATCGATGAATCACCCGGCTCTGGTCTCCCGTACCTGGAACGGCACGCCGATCTCTAGGCGCACCAGCGATGGCTACGTGAATGCCACGGCCATGTGCAAAGCCAATGGCAAGCGGTGGAAGGACTACCGCGAGTCCGACCGGTGCCAGCTCTATCTGGACGCGCTGGAAAGCGTGGCCGGAATTTCCGTCCACGCTCTTGCTGAGTCCCGTTCAGGCGGTGCCGGTGGCGGAGGCACCTGGGTCCATCCCCAGGTCGCGGTCGATCTGGCCCGCTGGATCAGCGCGCCGTTCGCGGTGTGGATGGACCGCTGGTTCTTGGACAGCGTCCAGCAGGCTCAACCGACACCGGTGGAAACACCCCCACCCCGGCTCCGGGAAGCCGAGGTGATCGCCCTGGTGGAACGCAGCATCGGTTTATTCGAGAGGCTCGGCGGACTGGATCAACGCGACGAGCTCCTGTTCAAGGACATCGTGCGCAGCAACGTGCTCACCGCCAGTGCTGGGTTGCTGCCCGGTGCGCCGACTGACGAGGAGCTCACCTTGGGGGATGCCTGGCTGGAGGTGTTCCAGCAAGCGCTGCCGCGCAGCCAGTTCTGCGCCGCCGGCAAGCTCGTGGCCAGGGTTTACCGCGAGGAGTTCAAAGAAGAGCCCCCTTGCCGCCAACAATTTGTTGACGGGGCCCCGCGCCAGGTCAAGAGCTATCGCCGCTCCTGGTTGATCGACACCCTCAAGCGCTTCTGTGCCCAGCCGGCAGGGGACTGATGGACACACCGACAACGACATCCCGCCAACGGGTCTGGGTCACGACGACAGAAGCATGTGCAGCTCTGGGGATGAGCCGCGAAACCCTCCGCCAGCTGCGGCTGCGGGGGGTGCTCACCCCGGGGAAGCACTATCGACGTTGGGGCTGCACCCAAGGCCGAGGGCCGCTGCAGTGGCACCTTGAAAACGTAGAGGCCACCATCACAGGGTGGAGCCGAAGAAATCTTTAGACCCTATACTTCAGGTCTGGAGTCTAATGTTTCAGGTCGGCATACAGATGCATATAATGAATGGAGATCAGGAGCCGGGGCATTTAGATCTTGAAATCCCACGCCTAAGCACAATCAGGAATCCTGGCGGGAATGGATTGAGTCATTACTTCAGGCTTCGACTCAGAAAAGAGCTGTTCAATTACCTATCATTCGACGAGGATGCCTCTGGTAGGGAAGTCAATGTACAGCCAGATGACTTGCAACTGGAGGATCTAGTAGTTGAACCCGGACGAGTGCTCATAGCGTATTCCTACGTCTATGACGTCTATTATGGTTGCTCAGACATAGATCCCATGGGTCAGGGGTCGGGCCGATTAGAAGGTGTTCGATTGGGTAAGTCACGGCATTGGCGTTTTGCTCGTGCACCAAGAGAGGCTCCATGCTGATCGCCGCTTAAGATCTACTCATTCTTAGGGCCGCCTTTTCAAAAGCGTCATCCACTACGTCATCTCCGCACCAGCGGCTGTAGGCCGCCAGATGGGTTTCCACAGAGTGGCCCATGGCTGCAGCGACCACCTTGGGAGGCAGCTCGCAAGTGATGTGAGCGCGGTGGGCGTAGCCGTGACGGCAGGAGTAGAGCACCAGTTTCTCTCCCTTCTCTTCATACTCTCGCCGTAGTTGCTGCCAGAGAGGACGCCGCCGCATATAGGTGCCAAGGTCTTCAGCCCCATGACCTGGTCGCATCGGCGGCATGCGGTCGGATCGAAATGCCTTCTCGAGCTGCCAGGCCTGAGCCCATTCGTCGCATGGCAGCAGTCGCAGCATCCTGGATCGGGTGCGACCCCGACTGGATACCTTCTGGTAGGTCGTCCATAGCTGCTCTTTCTGAATCTCCAGGTGTTGCAGTTCTTCCGGCCGGAGACCGTAGGCAGCCATCAACTGAAACGCCAATCGCCAGCGTGGATCAGGTATGGCCTCTACCAAACCAAGCACATGGCTGACATCAATGGGTGTTGTGACTCCACGTTCATCACGCTTGCGACCGACATAAATGGAGAGATCAAGCGGGGGTGCCCAGGATGATGGCAAGCGTTCCGAATCGACGCCCCACCGCAACAGTGCAGCTGTGAATTGAACCTGTAACTGACGGCCCCGTGATCCAGGTCTGTCCTTCCAAGAAGCAATCACGCCCTCCAGCAGTTGCTTGGATGAGATGGGTCGTCGCTTACCACCAACGGCCTCCAGAATCACAGCCATTCGTCGCCAATAGATTTCGTCCCAGGTGCTCTGCTTGATTGCTCCACTGCTGAGCTTGTGATCCTTGAACTCTTGAATCAGCTGAGGCCAGTTGATTGCCTCGCTAACCGTCAGTCCATTAGGGCTCGATTCCTCTGAAGGAATTCGCGCATGGGTTTCGATGGCCAGATCAAGGGGTACTCCATCGCTGAAATCGGCATGAATGGCAAGTACTGCCGTATGGATGGCTTGCCGATCACAAGCGTCCCAAGCAAATGGCAGCACCCGCTGCTGGCGAGCACCACCAGCAGCAGATGCGGAGACATTCAGCAGAACGCGCCCACGCATCTCCGAAACCGTCCAGCCACTTCGAGGCCCCAGATCTGATGTCAGCGACAACCTCAAAGCTGCAACCCAGCCCCGGTCCTTGGCTGCCCGTGCTTGGCGAGGGGCGGGGGTGGGCTTCGGCACGGCTCCAGGGAATCAGGCACGCACGACACCCCTTGCAAGAGAATCTGCAAGAGAATCGCCGTTTCAGCTTGGCACGCCCGGCAAAAGCCTGCCATTGCCTGGAGGCATTAAAGCCAATGACAGCAAGGGTTTTAACGGTCAAAAGCCAGTTGCCGTAGGCGATCCGGAGACCCCCATTTCAAGGGCTTTGGGAGCACTAGGTCGCAGGTTCGAATCCTGTCGCCCCGATTGACTTTTCAGGGATTGCCCCTCTCCCATGTGGGCAAGATGTGGGCAGGGCATCCCCTCCACAGCCTTCCCCTGGCTTGCCTGACCCCGCCCTGGCTTGTCAGGGCCGATTAAAAGAGTTATAGTGAATGGACGGCAACATGACAGCCAAAAGACATAAACTTAGCAACCTTACAAACGTCCAAGTTTTTAGTAACTGACCAAACGGTCCAAGTCTTAGCAACCGCATCAATTACCCACGGGGAAGAGCATCTTATGCAAAGCTGGTCGTTTGAAAATGAGTAAGTGCTGGGGAGAAGTTGGCTGTAACTTATGAAGAATTCCTTAGAGCATTCCAAAGAAAACAGCTCTAGTCACTCTGGGTTTCAGCGCTAGAATATGGTCAATCAGCCACAGCCCGCCACATGCTGGCCCACGATGAAAGCCTGATCAAAACTAAAGTCCAGTCTACACTGGAAGTTCAATACCTACGCGCCAAAGTAGAACAAGCAGAAGCTGAGCTTGAGCAAGCCCATCTTGCCCTTTCGCAGCTACCGTCCAGCTACCGAGCTGATCTTTTGGCGAAGCAAGAAGGGGCTCTTGAGGCCTTGCACCAAAAAGAAACGGAGGTTCTAGTTCAGGCCCGTACAAGGGCTAAGTCTGAGCTTCAGGCTGAACACGTGGAATCGCTACGCATTGAAGCAATGCCTCTTTTAGAGCGAGCAGCAAAAAATCTTGAGTTCGTTCGCGAAAGCCTTAGAAAAGTGGTCAACATCAAAGCTGAAGCACGCGAAAATGGCGGCAGGGTCATGAGTGAAGGCCTCGATACCAGTTCAATTGCTTTTTTCGTCCCACAGCTCGTCTACCAACCCGAACGAAGAACTTGGCTCCTCAAGCGGACGTAGAACCATTCTCCAAATGATGACTCCACACCTCCAACAAGCCCAAAACGCATGGCAGCTGCCATTGCTAACTGAAAGGATAGGTTTCAGGACACCACTGGACTTAGGCAGGCTCCAAGGCAGCATTGTGAATGGGCGCATCATTGAACCTGGTGAGGTCAATAAGGCTCTTCGAACCCCTTCCCAGATCAATCTTCAGCGGAGAGATCAAGCAATCAATCCTTTGATCTCCAAGAACATCAGCAGCTATGGGGGTGTAGGAATGCAGCGTGTAGGGCCAGGGTGGGGCACAGATTCAGATGCCCAACGCTTTGACAGAGGAGAGATCGAGGTGATCATTCACGGTGAACGGTGGATAGAAGAGGAAGGAGTGTGGCGTAGGGACCGGAGTTTTTGCTCAAATACGTTTAGAAGCACTGATTGATCCATTGAACCCCACACCACCCTGGCGCTGGCCCTTGTGGGGCCCATGGCCACCTGGGAGTGAAGCATCGCTTCCTCAGATCCCAGACGAGCAGATCAGGCCCATTGCTGAGCGCCTTGGCAAGCAGAGGCCATGGCTTTCAGCAGAGGAAAACTGGCTAGCTGCAGAGCGTGCCTTGAGGCAGAGACCCTGGCGGCCTTGGGTAATTCGCTTCAGCGGAGAGAAAGAAAGAAGCGGCTGGGATTGGGCTAATTTGCTGTTGAAGGTGTCTCTCCCTGTCTTGATCTTGGGGCTTTCCACTGCTTACAGCGTAATCAGCGCAGATCGCCAGGAGAAGCTTGCAAAAGCGGATAAGGATCGCCAAGAGATAGTTGTACGTGAACAAAGAGAGGGCGAAGTTGTATCGAACTTTATCAAGGAGATGCAGCCTTTATTGGTGGATAAAGGCCTTAGGTCATCGGCCCCCGGTTCTGAAGTTAGGGGGATTGCTCGTGGCTTGACTCTTGCTGCCCTATCTCAAGTAAAAGACTCTCAACGAAAGAGATTGGTAGTTAGATTTCTTTTGGATAGCGGCTTAAATGTTAAACCTGGAAACTTGATTAGCCTCAGCGAGGCCAACCTCAACGGGGCCGACCTCAACGGGGCCAACCTCAGCGGGGCTGACCTCTTAGATGCCGATCTCAGAGGGGCCGATCTCATCGGGGCCAACCTCAGCGGCGCCGACCTCAGCGGGGCCGACCTCTTAGATGCCGATCTCAGAGGGGCCGATCTCATCGGGGCCAACCTCATCAGGGCCGACCTCTTCAGGGCCGACCTCAACGGGGCCATCCTCATCAGGGCCGACCTCAACGGGGCCATCCTCATCAGGGCCGACTTCATCGGGGCCAACCTCAGCGGCGCCGACCTCTACAAGGCCAACCTCAGCGGCGCCGACCTCAGCGGGGCCGACCTCTTCGATGCCGATCTCAGAGGGGCCAACCTCAACGGGGCCAACCTTGAAGGGGTGAAATGGGATGAGAAAACCAGTTGGCCCTCCGCTGATCGCTTCGAGGGTGCAAAAAACATCCCAGAAGCCCTGAAGAAACAGCTTGGGCCGCCCTGAACTTTTTACCCTTGGGATGGCTTACAAATGAACGGAAACCAGGCAGATCAGCTCTTAGCGGCACTAAAGGATGACTTGCTGGCTGAGCCAGGCCTCCAGTGCTTCCTCCACTGCGTCTGAAAGGTCGTCTGTGGAGCCCTCCAGTTGGCGCTCCAGACCCACCGTGCGCAACTGAGCCAACGTCTCCGGTTTTAAGTATACCGGCCGGGCTATCCCCGGCCGGTTATTTGATGTGCATCCAGTCGAAAAACATTGTCTTCTCACTGAAGACACTAGAAAAGGCCAAAAGATAAAATGCAATTTCTGGAAAACTAATCCTTGCTACTGACATAATCAATGATCTCGTTGACTGCTTCTTCGAATCGTCCCTCAGCGTTCCAGAAGTTGTCATTGTCATCTTCTTTGCAGTTATTCCATCCGAACTCCTCAGACTCATCGTATGTCAGGTTCAAGCCAGTCTTTTCTGACTCTCTTGTCTCAACCCAAGCGATTGCGGCTTCGTTTGCAGCTTCCTCAGCCAACAAAACTTGGCGTTCCCTCCAGTCCTCATTGTAGTCAAAGATCTCACTGGATTGGCAGTCATCGGAAAGTTCAGGTTGAAAGCCGTAAGCTAGCAATTTTCCCCTTAGCCACTGGATAGCATCATTCCCCACGTCCCCGGCAAGAGCATAGTAATGATGCTCAACCTCGTTAATCCACCTTCGAGTCGGGTGCTTTTTCATTGTTAAAACTCCGGCGTCTGAAGTCATTTGCCATGCGGAGTATGTGGCCATTAACTGTGGATTGCCTCCAAAGAATAGACTTCCCGCGACACGATCAATGATGATACCTCGGACTTTATAGGCATTGTCATTGATGTCTTCAACGCGCAGGACGCTTCGATCAGAATCCCTAAGTGTTTCAATCATTGTGCGATGACCGGCCGACAAGCTATCAAGTGATTATGCCACTTGCTAGTGGCTTTCGGCTAGTAACGACTGCAAGCCTGTGATAGGGAAATTGGTGTTGACGGTGCGTGGCGGATTGTGACCAGATTGCTAAAGCACTGATTTAATGGAAGATATTTCTGCCCTTAAAGACTCGGCATGCAGTACGAATTCAGGTCAGAATGGGTGGATCCTTACTTTTTTGATGATGGTCTGATCCCCGCTGACCCACCTCAGGAAGACGGAAGATCAAAAACAACTGCCATTAGACCCGTGGCACAGTTCCTTACACACACCTCCGCTTGTCTTCTGCCCACCTGCCGAGGTATCAGGCCATCACCGGCAGCATTCGCCCGCTCGAAAGCATCGGCCGTACCTGATGCGCTGGCCCAGGGGTAGGAGCGGCAATGAACCTCGAAGCTGTGGCCCATGCTCAGGGCCACGCTGCCAGCATCCACCCCGCGACGGTGGCCCCGGAGGCTGTAGCTGTGCCGGAAGCTGTAGGGCACTGCTCTCTCACCTTTTCCAGCCATCTCAGCCCGAAGGGCACGCCAGCCGGCCTGTCTGTTGAGATATGTGGCAATCGCATCACCCGCGCCGTTTCCACTTGCCAGCGGTGGCAATTGGATCAGCCCTGCCTCCCATCGCTGCAAAAGGTTCCATTGCTGGGGGACCCCTTCCCTGTCTACCAATGGCAGAGGATGCACCCGACGCGGCAACGTGTCGCCGCCCCCGCTGCGTTTTCTGTAGTCGCACCACCAAATCGGACGTTCTGTGGACGGGTCACTCTTGACCTTGAGAAACAGCAGCTCTATGGGCCGAAGGGCAAGCTCCGACATCAGCCGGATCGCATCAGCCCAGCGAACTCCAGCCGGGTCGGCCGGCAGGGCCTTCAGGAGATCGAGGATCTGTTGGTCTGTCAGTGGATCGCCTTTCTGGCCAGGCCCTGCCTGGCTCCCTTTGGCGCCAACGTGGGCAGAAAGATGCGCCGGAGGGAGCCAGAGAGATGGGAAGCTCTCGCGAGCCACGCAGTGCCGGAGAAACTGAGACAGGGACTGTGCCCGAATCTGCCGCATACGGCTACCGGGCTCCCACTTTCTGATGACCAGATCCATCAGGTCGGCGGTATTGTCTGGTCGGCTGCTGCCGTTCATCAGATCCACAACATCGGACAGTACCGGCAGGTAGCAGCGCCTCCAGGTTTCAGGCTTGAGTGTGCGGCCGTGCTGGAGCTTCTGAACCTTGAAACGGTCAAAGGCCCCAGACCAATCAGCAACCGGCTTAGGTGCCTTCGCATCGGCGATGTGGGCGGCACCCTTGAGGCTGTGACCCTCGCTTATCAGAACGTAGATATTGCGAACCCTGGTCAGAACATCACCCACCGACCCCTTGGCCCAATCAACCGGGAGGAAGGTGGTCTGCTTGGGATGGCCGGGCAACCGAACCTCCAGCCGGACCTTCCCTCGGAACTTACACACGCTCCAGCCCTCGGCCGTACTGGTGGAGCCTGGCTTTGCAGGGGGGGGGTGGTACTGCTGACGCCGTGATCGAGTCACCCCGATCACGCCGGCCTACCATGGCAGCCCACAACTCTCCACTAGGTGGAGACCAATGTCCCTCATGCCAAGCCGTGCCCAGCGCAGAAGGGCCTACCCCGCCCTGGTAGGGCTGGCTGTCCTGGCGATCCTCGGAGGGCTATCCGGGCCCAGCCGAGCCCAGGTGAATGATCATCAGCACCACCATCCTCAACCGGCCGCCTCAGCCCCGACGGATCACAGTGGTCACGGCCTGGACATCGGCCCGGCGGGCTCCACCTACGACCTGCGCTGGCTGGATGCAATGGTGCAGCACCACACCGGTGCCCTGCGCATGAGCGAATTCGTGTTCACCATCGGCCAGCCCGGGGTGGGTGCTCTCGCCAGGCGGATCTGGAGTGATCAGGCCCAGGAGATCCGGGCCATGGGGCAGTGGCGAAAATCCTGGTATCCGGGGGCACCGGTGTATCCGGTAGCACTTCAGCCCAATGGCGACCCCAACAGCATGGCTGGATTAACGCGCATGGGGCCGGAGCAGATGGCAGCCATGCGCATGACCGGCAGCTCTCCCACCAGGGAAAACAGGGTCACCTGGTTTCTGGAGGGGATGATCGCCCACCATGGCGGGGCCCTGGTGATGGCTCATGACGCCCTCCAGAAGAGCACCAACCCCACGATCTGGCGCCTGGCCCGGGAAATCATCGTGGCCCAACGTGGGGAGATCATCGCCCTTCGCCGCATGCTCGCCCATGACGGATTGCACAAACCGGAGTACAACCGATTTGACACCCTGTTCTCCTTCTGATGAGGCATGATCTGAGCCTTGGCGCCACCCTGATCCTGCTGGTAAGCGGGCTGATGTGGCCTTTTGGAGCATGGGCCCATGGCAAAGGGCTTTACAAGACCCAGTCTGAGGCCCAGAAGCGCGCCAAAGAGCTGGGCTGCCAGGGCACCCACCTGAACAATGGCCTCTGGATGCCTTGTGCCAACGAGGAGACGCTCCACAAGGAATTGCGGCAGGAGTGAGGGCCATGCCCAGGTCAGTGAACAGCCGCGTTCGCAACTTGCACCGTCTCGTGGTTCCCCTGGCGGCCGCACCGTTGTTGCTCACCGCGGCCAGCGGCTCCCTCTACAGCCTGCTGCTGGAGCGGGGCGTGGACGCCTTCTGGCTGCTCAGGATCCATAGCGGCCGCTTCGGGCCGCTCAATCTGCAGCCCTACTACTCCCTGTTCCTTGGCGGACTCACCCTGGTGGTGATCTTCTCAGGCGTGGCCCTGTTGCTCACCGGCGGCAAGCGATCCGCCTAGGCATGCAAGTGAAAGGACGTACAAATGGCGCAAGCAGACCACAAATAGGAGGTAAATGCTGCGAATGGGTCTAGATCTGCTGCGATCGTGCCTTATCCTGGGAGCAAATATGGGCAGACAATCTCAGCAACAAGAAAAATGAATTAAAAAAGATTCAGACGCTCTCAACAAGCCAACGATGGGTTCCATAGCGTTTCTAAAGTACGGCCATGGATGAGGACACAAAATCTACCCAGCAGCAACATCCGCACCCACGACGTATATCCATCACACTCAGTTTTCATGTGAGTGAAGCCCTGCTGAACAGGTCGCTCGAGGAGGGACGTTCGCTATCCAATCTATGCGCCTATCTGATTGAAGAAGCCCTGATCGAGCAAGCACAAAACGAGTGGCAAAGGAGATCGGTCAACAAGGAATAGGACAGAGGGGAATTCATACCCGTGGCCTATGTGTCAGGCTTTCCCCCACACTTCTGCCAAGTCTCCAACAAGCGAAGCAACTCGGTCTTCATCGATTCGAGAGCAAAGATGCGCTCATCAATCGAGGTGATCTTGGTGGAAATGCTGTTTTTCAGGCTGCTGCAATGACAGACCCCCGCTCGACGCACCTCCAAAATGCGAGCCAGTTCCGCCAGGGGCACATCCATCACCCTCAGGGCACGAATGAGATTGAGTTCGGCAAAGCACTCTTCATTGAAAAGGCGATAGCCGCTCTCAGAGCGACCACTGGGTTGCAGGAGCCCCTGGTCGCAGTAGAAGCGGATTGTCTTTACCGAGAGCCCCGTGCGCTTGGCAACCTCTCCAATCCGCAGGCCTGGGGCCTCAGCCGAAGAGGGATGAGGCGGGCGCTCCATCAGCAACTCTCCTGTTAATGGAATCATTCTTCCATGCCTCTCTACAAAAACGTACACATCTATGGACGGAAGACATCTCTGCGCACTAGCTTCAAAAAAGCGTTCCATTGATGTCATGCGCGTCGGCTATGGGCTTTCCACCATGGGCTTGGCCCTGGTGATCCTGGCTACATGTTCACCGGTTTTGGCCTGTGGCGGAGGCGGATCCAGCAGCTATCGCAAACCCCTGCGCCCAGGGCATGAACACCAGAGCGCAGCGCGCCAACCCCTGCCCAAGGGGATGAAGCAGACGACGGCTTCGTCGCCTGCTCAGCCCCAGGCCGCCGACCTTTCCACACCCTGAGCGGCCAGGGCGTTTCCCCTAGAAGCGGAAGCTGGTTTTGATCAGTCCGCCGAATTGGCTGAAGCTGTCCCCTTGGGGTGTCACCATCCCGAGGGGACGGCTCAGATAAATCAACGCCGGAGTCACCGTGATGTTGTCGGTGACTTGGAATTTGTACCACCACTCCCAGACGTAGTTGCCGTCGGTAGGCGTCACGTCATCGGACAGAGCCGTGGCAAACACGGGCTGGCCCACGGCGAAGCCAAAGTCGTTCCCCTTGAGGAACACATCCGACCACTGCAGACCCACCATCCAGGACTGGCTGGTGCGAAGGCTGCCCGAGGGTTGAGCGTTGCTGTAACTGGTGTTGTTGATGCCCCAACCCAAGCTGATGGAAGGAAGCCAGCCACTGGACAGGGGTTGCCAATAGCCACTCAGACCGAAGGCATTGGTCCGCCCGTCCATGTTGTGATCAATGGCACCGTGGGTGAAGGGTGTGGTGCCAGGAACAAACTCCCCCTCGGGTTGGAAGTAGGTCCAGATGGCGGCTAACCCCCACTGATCCTTTTGGTAGGCCAGCTGGACACTGCCAGTGGCACCGGAGTTCTGGTTGCCAATCCCGCCTCCTCCGTCTTCCGGACTCGCACTGGGATTGCCGGAGTTGCCATTAGCGGCCACATAGTTGGCGCTCAGGCTCACCCCATTGCTCTGCCACCAAAGGCCCGCCCCAGCCCCCAGGTTTTTGCTGTAAGCGGCTGGTGCCCCATTCACCGTCATCACGTTGAGGATGGTGTCGGACGGATAGACGCTGGGCCACACGGCCAGCATGTCTTCCTGTCCCACCCGGGCACCGATTGTGGCGGTGAACTGACTGCCGATGGGGAACTGGTAAAACAGCTTGTCGATCGCCACCACATCGCTGCAATCCACGCCGTCACCACAGCCTTCCTCGAAAGCCACCTCAAGCTCGCTGAGGGCTAGGGCATGGGGCTCACCGCCAAACACACTGCTGCCGAAGTTCCCGGCTCTGAGATTGGTGCGGAGCAGATCCTTGCCCGAAAAGCTGGTGTCCAGGGTCAACTGGAGGTCGTAGTTGAAGGTGGTGGAGTTGGGGAGATTCACCGGAGTGCGGGGACGCCCGGTGAGGGAATTCGGAGCCCGGTTCACCGAATTGGCCCCCACGTTGATCGCGGATCCGGAAAAGGTGTTGGCTCCCACCACAAAGGTGGCAAGGCCGGTCAGCTTAGTGGTGGTGGAAAACTGGGAGGCTTCCAGCTCACCCACCTTCACCTCCAGGCCATCCACCCGGCCCCGCACCACGGCCAGCTCCTTTTCGAACTCCTTCATGAGCTTCTTGAGCTCATCGGTGATCTCGGTGATGCGATCCAGGCAGGCATTGAGCAGGGCAGCAGCCTCATAGCGGGTCATCGCCCGCTGGCCCCGATAGGTGCCATCGGGGTACCCGGCCACACAGCCGTAGCGCTCGATCAGATTGCTCAGGGCCTGATAAGCCCAATCCGTGGGTCGAACGTCCGAGAACTGGTTGATCGATGTCACCTGGTCGATGCTGTAGCTCCCTGGAGTGGCCTCCAGAGAGCCAGCAGGGGCAGCCGTGGCCAGCCCCGCTGGAAGGGCGGCAGCCAAGGCCATCGGCAATAGGGAGGATCTGAAGGCGGGTGACCAGAGGGACATCATGAAAGAAAAGGATCAAACCTGCACACAAGCATCACTCAGGTCTCCATCAAGCGCTACTGGATGGAGGGATATGTGAGGAATTTTGCACAAATTCTGGTTAATGTTCAGCGCCGCCGGGGCGGCCTGGATGCACGCCCGGTTCGGCCCCGGCCGCCGCTGAGATCCAGGGGCGGGGCGGAGTGGACTGTGGGTTCAAAGCCCGGCACCTCCCTTCGGGGAAGCTTCTCCCCCAGCAGCCGCTCGATCGCACGGAGCAACTCATGTTCCTCGGCTGACACCAGAGAGATGGCATGGCCATTGCAACCGGCCCTGCCGGTGCGGCCTATGCGATGCACGTAGTCCTCCGCCTGGTTGGGGAGATCCAGATTGACCACATGGGGCAACTGCTGAATATCAATGCCACGGGCCGCGATGTCTGTCGCCACCAACACCCGAACCTCACCACTCTTGAACCCACTGAGGGCCCGGGTCCGAGCCCCCTGGCTCTTGTTGCCGTGGATGGCGGCCGCCTGGAGGCCGTCGCGACAGAGCTGCTCCGCCACCTTGTTGGCGCCGTGTTTGGTGCGGGAAAACACCAACACCTGCTGCCAGCCATTGGTGCGAATCAGATGGCTCAGCAAATCCGGTTTGCGGGCCTTGTCGCAGGGGTGGAGCACCGCCTCCACACTGGGTGCAGCCTGATTCTCCGGACTGGCCTGGAGCTGAACCGGTTGGTGCAGCAGACCCGTGGCCAGGGAACGGATGTCCGGAGAAAAGGTGGCGGAGAAGAGGAGGGTCTGACGGCGCTGAGGCAACAGGGAGAGGATGCGGCGGATGTCCCGCAGAAACCCCATATCCAACATCCGGTCGGCTTCATCGAGCACCAGGATCTCCACCTGGTCGAGCCGGAGTGCACCCTGCTGGTGCAGATCCATCAGCCGGCCAGGAGTGGCGACCAACACATCGGTGCCACGACGCAGCCGATCGATCTGGGGATTGGCGCTGACGCCTCCAAACACCACGTCGGAGCGCAGATCCAGATGCCGGCCATAGGCCCTCACGCACTCCCCCACCTGGGCGGCCAGTTCACGGGTGGGGGTGAGCACGAGCGCGCGCACCACACCCCCTCGGGCCCGGGGCCCATGGCGAAGACGCTCCAGCATGGGCAAGGTGAAGCCGGCCGTCTTGCCAGTGCCAGTCTGGGCGGCGGCCAACACATCCCGACCCTCCAACACCGCGGGGATGCATTGCTGCTGAATCGGGGACGGACGGTGATAGCCGCGCTCCGCAACCGCCTGCAGCAGGGGCTGGGAAAGCCCCAAAAGCTGAAACTCCGGGACCAGATCCTCTCTCGTCCGACCGCCGGTCGCTTCTGGCGCCGGCACGGCAGGGGATGGAGCAGGGTTCCGGATCGCAGATTCGCTGCTGCCCGTCCTGGTGGATCTGGTGCGACCAGGGGCGGGGGGTGGGGGGAGGGAGGGAATAGGACGGAATCGATCAATCCCCACCGTAGGGGTAAAACGGATGGAGCAGAAGGGAGAGGTTCCCATGCCCCAGTGGCGTCGCACCAGCCAGAGCCTCAGAGAGCAGGCCAATGAGGTGCATGTCTTTGCTCTATTGGGTGCCGCTCGCATCGGGATGCTTTGGTTCGCGCGCGCAAGCCCTCGAGTCCCTGAAAGACGGACCCGGTGAAAACTTTGCACAACTTGCCGGCCATTTTGGCGTGGTGATGCGCACACCGGCGCTACTGATCTACGCCTTGATCTTAATGTTGCTTTACGGCCAACTGCTTCGTGGAAAGAGAATTTCAGCCGGGATACTCGATGCACTAGGGATTTGGGCTGTGATCAGCCTATTTGTGCATTTTGTGAAAGTCAACCTCCTGATGCTCACAGGAGTGGTTGATCCGAAACTATTGCTGGGTCAGGTGATCACCTATGTCCTGTTTTTCGTGCTGTGTTGGGGGTGGATCTTTTGGCGACTCGACCACATTGCAGGTCCAGAGGAGCAACAAATAATTGAAGTGCCAAGCGCATCCAAGGAAGGGGGCTCGTTCAACTACTACCACGACTCGCTGATGTCGATCCTGGATGGGAGAAAGATGTCTTTATTCATCGGGATCAGTCGTTTTGGGAAGGTTCTAGTTGCGATGCATTCCCTGATGATTCTTGATCTGGCAGCGATCGCCCTGGCCCGCTTCTACCAACTGGTCCAGAAGTCGGTAGTCTCCTGAACGCCCCACGGAGAGGAGGCGATGCCAGAAGGTGCCCCGGCTGGTGGCAGTGTAGGCTGAGTCTGATTCATAGAACACTCTTCAAGCGGGTTTCTCCCAGTGCGGCGAGCTCCACAGGATTTCACCACCCGGTCAGCAACTTTCTTCAGGGCATTCAACGAATCCGTTTGATACACCACCCGTTCATTTCATGACCATCTTCGTGGGTAACCTTTCCTTCGATGCCGAAGTGGAAGATCTCCAAAATCTCTTCGCCCAATACGGCGAAGTTCGCAAATGCGTTCTGCCCCTGGATCGGGACACTGGACGCAAGCGTGGTTTCGCCTTTGTGGATCTGGCCAACGCCAGCGACGAAACCAAAGCTATTGATGACCTGCAGAACGTCGAGTGGATGGGTCGCAACATCCGCGTGAACAAGGCAGAACCCCGCACCGGTGGTGGCGGTGGTGGTGGTGGTGGAGGGGGTGGCGGCGGCGGCGGCAGATCCCGCTGGTAGCTCTGGCGTCAAGGCCAACGAGCCACCTGAGGCGCTGAACACTTCTGAGTCGCCGAAGCCGTCAGCCCAGGCGGCTCAGAGCCCCATGGTGATGGGGAGATGGCCCGTTTTCACCCAGATGGTGCAGCCCCCATCACTCCAAGGGCGATGCCCACTTCCCGGGGGGTTACGGAGCCAGGTGCCCGCGGGATAGGTGCCCTGATCATCCTGAAAGACCCCTTCGAGCACCAGAATCTCCTCCCCCCCAGGGTGGCCATGGGGATGGAAAGCCGTGCCCGGTGCCCAGCGCACCAAGGCCACATGCTCCGACCCCCAGGCGTGCAGAGGCATCACCTCCAAACCATCGATCAGGCCCGGCAGCCAGGGACCCATACGGGTGTCAATGGCGACAGGGTTCAGATCGTTCCGATGCATCTGCCAGAGCTTCACCAGAAGCACGCATCCACCAACACTGAACGGCGCATGGCTTGTGCCCACGGGATTGCGCAGGTAGGTGCCTGCCCCGTGATCCCCCTGCCCATCGCTGAACGTTCCTTCCAGCACAAGGATCTCCTCTCCGCCCCCATGGCAATGGGTCGGGAAGTGGCTCCCTGGGGCATAGCGCACCACGGAGGTGGCCCTGCCCACCTCCACGCCTATGCGATCCAGCAGGCGGCGCTCGACACCAGGCATGGGGGAGGGAGTCCAGGGTAGGGAGGACGTGTCCAGCACCACCCGCTGGTGGAGATCGGCGTGGAGGTTCATGGGTGGTCAGTGGCCTGCATACGCAGGGATCAAGCCTTCCCAGGATGGAACAGGACAACACCTGACAGGGCTGGGGCCATGCATGGTCTTCGAGCGCACCGAAGAAGAGGTCTCTGGTGTGGGCTGGCCGCAGCCCTGGCCACCTGTCCCCACTACACCGCCCCAGACGGAGCCAGAGCCCAGGCGACTCCACCCCTCCAGAGCGGAGCGCCACCCATGGGCGTTCGCACAGCCGATGCCCACTTCATTCGGATGATGATCCCCCACCACGAGGGGGCGATCGCCATGGCCGATCTCGCCCTGCAGCGCTCCAGCCGCGCTGAAATCCGAGCTCTTGCGGAGCGGATCAGGAGCAGCCAGAGCGAGGAGAACACCCAGATGCGGCAGTGGTATGGGCAATGGTTCGGGGGGCCGGTGCCACCCTGGCCCGGCCGCGGGCATGGCATGGGGATGGGGATGGGGATGGACACCAGCCTGCAGGGGCTGCGAGACGCAACAGACTTTGATCGGGCCTTCCTCCAGCAGATGATCTCCCACCACCGGATGGGCGTGATGATGGCCTCCCATGCCCAGTGGGGCACCGTCCATCCGGAGCTGAAGGAACTGGAGGCTGCCATGGTGCGCGTCCAGAGTCAGGAGATCGAGCAGATGGAGCGGTGGTATCGGAAGTGGTTTGGCCCCGGAGCCCCCTGATTCGGCGCTTCAGAATGGGATCCCTCGGAGGATCGGATGGTGAGCCCCCTGCCACCATGGCGCCAGCTGCTGCGCGGGGCCCGCGAGCGGGAAGGGCGCTCCCCCCAGGCCCGTTGGCTGCAGCTGGCCACCATGGCCACCGATGGCACCCCCCGCGTTCGCACCCTCGTGTTTCGTGGCTGGGCAGAACTGTCTGCCCTGGATCTGCTCACGGACGCCCGCAGTGCCAAGCCGGCTGAACTGGCTGGGCAGCCTGCCGTGGAACTCTGCTGGTTGCTCCCTAAGGCACGCTCCCAGTTCCGGCTGCGGGGCAAGGTGTCCACCCTCCCGGCCGATGTGGCCACCAGGGAGCGGCTGGGGCACTGGCACCGTCTCACGCCTGAAGGTCGGGCGCTTTGGGCCTGGCCGCCCCCCGGCCAACCTTTGGATGGGAGTCAGCCCAGTGGGCCGATCCCCCAACACCTCCCTGAGGAGGCCCCCATGCCGGAGCACTTCCTCCTGTTGCGGATCGTGCTGGATCAGGTGGAGTTGCTGGAGCTCACCGGCCATCCCCATCGCCGTCGCCGTTGGCGGGCGTCCACGGGCTGGGAGGAGGAGCCCCTGAATCCCTGAGGAATAAGGTTCTGGCTCGATTGGCGGTCGTGGATGGCTACGGCGCCGAGCTCTGGCCTCCTGGTGGCACCGGAAGCACCCCCAGCGCTTGAAGACTGGCCCGGCCCAGTTGCTCCCGCTTGGGGGCATCCGCGGGGCCGACCATGTCGATGTTCATGGCGAAGGGAGTGATGCGCGATCCCTGCTGCACCCAGCCCACCCACCAGCCCACACCTGCCCCAGGGCCGTTCTGCCAGCCGGTTTTGGCATGGAGGCTCCAGCCCGGCCCCCCATCCACCCGGGTGATCTGGGCCACCTGGGCCTGGGCTTCCCGGGGAAAGGGCAGGCGCTGGTGGGCCAAGCGGGAAAGAAAGCGGGTCTGCTCGATCGCACTGATGGCCAGAGGGCCGCGCAACCAGAAGGTGGTGACATCAGGGCCGATCTTTTCATTGCCGTAGTTCAGCCGGCGAAGCGCCTCCCCCATGGGAGCGAGTCCAATCCGTCGGGCCAGCTCCTGGTAGATGGGCACATTGGAAACCCGGATGGCCCCCCGCAGGCCCATCGGTTCGAGCCACTCCCGGATCCAAGGGTTGGGTGCACCGGTGTAGGGGATCCGCTCATCCACGCTCTTCACCGCACCGAGGGACAGACCGATCAGGGTGTTGGGAATTTTGAAGGTGGAGGCGGGCGTGAAGCGCTGGGCGGCACGGCCGGGGTTGAAGCCGTGGAGCACGCCGGTGCCCTCCTCCAGCAGCACGAACGTGCCCGTGACGCCGGCCCGCTGAAAGAGGGCCGCAACCGCAGGCGCTTCTTTCCACTCCGGAGGCTCGACGATGGCGGCGGCCCAGGCAGGCCGAGCCCCCTGCACGGAAACCACCAACCCCACAAGAGAGGCAAGGGTCCAAGGGGCCAGGCCGGCGATCATCCGCATGCAACTGACACGACTGACAACACTAAAGTCGCGCCCCCCTGCGATAGCACGCTTGTACTATCTCATGTGCCATGACCCCTGGTCATCACCCACCGCTGTGAAGGATGGACAGACGACATCGGCCGCCTGCGGGGCTGGGCGCCGGAGATGGCCTAGTCCCCATGGCAGCAGGCCACCGGCCGCCCCTCTCCCCTAAGGAGGGATGGATCAGCGATGGACGGCAGGTGCTCCATTTCCGGCCGGCCCGTTGGGACCGATGGAGCCAGACCCTGGAGCTGACCAGCGGGGAACTGATCCCTGGTCAACCCGTCCCCCTTCTCAAGCACCGCCGAGAGATCAGCCGGGAGCAGGCCATCCGGCTCTGGCAGGGTCTGCGGCAGGAGGGATGGCAACCCTGCACAGCGAAATGGAACCCTCCGCACCGCTGCTAATCCCACCCCATCAGAATGGAATCGGGTTGAACGGGCAAGAACCACGACACGCCACATTCTTCTGACAGGCGGCCGATCCGGCATCGGATTGGCGGCAGCCGAGCAGCTCCTAAACAACGGCCATCGCCTCACCCTTCCCTGCCGGGATCCGGCGGCTGCCGAGGCTCTGAGCGAGCGATGGCCAGGTGTGCAGACGCCGGTGTGTGATCTGGCGGATCTGGGCAGCGTGGAAGGGTTCGCGAACACTCTTCTGGCACAAGAGGCCCCCATCGACACCCTGGTGCTCAATGCGGGATTGCAATACGCAGGCGCCCCACAACCCCGATGGTCGGCCCAGGGATTCGAGCTCACCTTCGCCGTGAACCACCTAGCCCACCAGGCCTTGCTCCAGCGTCTCCTGCCCCTGCTCCTGCAGGGCAGGGAACCCCGGCTGGTGGTGACCGCCTCAGATGTGCACGATCCCAAGGCGCCGGGGGGAAGCGTGGGCAAGGCGGCTGGGCTCGGGGAGCTGGCCGGGCTGCAAAAGGGGCCGGGGGCAGCGATGGTGGATGGGAGCACCTTCCATGCTGAAAAGGCCTACAAGGACAGCAAGCTCTGCAACGTTTTGATGGCCCGGGAGGTGGAGAGACAGTTGCGGGAGCGGGGGCGAACCCTGCCAGTCGTGGCCTGGAGTCCCGGTCTGGTCATCCCCCGGGGGGATGGTGGCTTCTTCCGTGAAAACCTTCGCCTCAATCCCCTTGGACAGAGGGTGTTTGCCCTGGTGGCCCGAGACCTGCTTCGGCTCACGGAAACACCCGAACGGGCAGGATCCCTGCTGGCGACCCTGGCGAGCGAAACCCTGGACCAGCCGGCTGGGTTCCAATACTGGAGCAACAGGGTGAAAGCCCCTGGCCGCTTACACATGGCACCCGTGGAGCCCAGCCTGGAAGCCCGCAACAACCCGCTGGGTGAAGAACTCTGGAAACGCAGTGCGGAGCTGGCTGGGCTAACCGAAACGTGGGGGCTTCCATGAGTCTTCAACGGGCTAAAACTGCTCTAAACACGCAAGCCTGCACCAGTCGCTCGTCGGACGCAGATAGGCTGAGACAACGAAGAAAGCACCAGGTCTTCGCTCCGTTCCATGCCTCGTTTGCTGCGTTGGAGGCTCCTCCTGCTGTTGTTCATCGCCGGGGCAGCGGGACTCTGGGCGGCCAGAGGGCAGATGGCTCGGATGGGCTGGCCTGAAAGTGACGCCACACCGATGGGGGCCCAACACCTCGCCCTCGTGATCAACGCGGCTGACCCCCTCAGTGAAGCCATCGGGGCCAACTACATCAAGACACGGAACTTGGCGCCCCGGCAGGTGATTCGTGTGCGGTTCCCCCCAGGAAAGGCCAGTCTCACGGCGGCGGAGTTTCTGCCCCTCTATCGCCAGGTGAAACGGCAAACGCCCACGGATGCGCAGGCCTATGCCCTGGCCTGGGCCGCACCCTGGCGGGTGGACTGCATGTCGATCACCAGCGCCTTTGCCTTCGGCAAGGTGCGCTCGATCTGCCCGGACACGTGCCGGGTCACGCCGATCAACCCCTATTACGCCAATGGTGAGATCCGCAGGCCCTGGTCCTCCCTCAGGATGCGGCCCACCATGCTCCTGGCAGCCACCACCCCAGAAGCCGCCAGAGGACTGATCCAGCGCGGAAAAGCAGCGGATGGGACGGCTCCACCAGGTACGGCCTATCTACTGAGCTCCACCGACCAGGCCCGGAATCGGCGAGCCGAGGGCTATGGCGATCTCCTGAGGATGTCTGCGCCGGGGTTTCAGGTGCGGCTGCTCCATGGCAACGCCCTGCGAGGTGTGAGGGATGTGATGCTCTACATGACAGGGCTGACCCATGTACCGGATCTGGCCACCATCCACTTCCGCCCAGGAGCCGTGGGTGACCACCTCACCTCCTTCGGGGGAATGCTCACCGGCCCGTCGGGTCATTCCAAGGATGGGGGCGAAGGGCAGATGAGTGCCCTTCGTTGGCTGGAGGCGGGTGCCACCGGCAGCTACGGCACCGTGGTGGAGCCCTGCAACCACCGGGGCAAATTTCCGGATCCTGGGCTGCTGCTGAGCTACTACAGAAGGGGCGACACCCTGATCGAAAGCTATTGGCGCAGCGTGGCCATGCCAGAGCAAGGAGTGTTCATCGGTGAACCGTTGGCCAGGCCATGGGGGCCCAAGCCAGGGCCATCGGTGGGGGCTCCTTAACGCCGGCCGGGTGGTTCGGAGCCATGGGCTGGCCCCGGCCAGAGCACCACGGTGAGCACGGCAATGGCCGTGCCGATGCAGGATTCGATGAACCTCAACAGGGCATTCAGGCTGGGATTCAGGCGGGGATCAAGGCTGCCCGTCACCATCACCACAATCACCGTGATGGCGGCCAGACGGGCGTGGCCAGGGATGTTGAACCGATGACAGAGCAGCACGGTGACAAAAATGGCTGCCGCCATGGTCAATGGGTGGAAGGGCAGAACACTGAGGGTGATGGCGCTGATGAGAGCGCCGATGGCCGAGCCAAGAATCCGTAGGGACGCAGAGGACACCGTGTCCCGATTGGTGAGCTGGGTGACGACGATCGCCGAAATGGCTGACCACAGCGCACCGATCTTGGGGAGGTAGCCGGGAAAGAAGCCCGTGAACCAGAACCCCACCAGATAGGCCAGCAGGGCCGAGAGGGCTATCTCCAAAGGAATGCGGATACGCTCGATCCTGTTCATGGGGTTGGAGGGGTTCCGACCATCCAAACACTCCATCCCGGAGAGACCTGGGAGGATGGACCCATCTCGTGATGGGCCGATGTCCTTGGAGCAACTCAAGGGATTCCTCCAGCGGATGCAGCAGGATGAAGCCTTGAAGCAAGAGGTGTTGTCTGCTGCCACGGCGGACGATGTGGCCCAGATCGCCCTGAAGCTGGGATACGAATTCTCAGGGGATGAATTGCTGAGAGCCTCCGGTCAACGTTTTGACCGGGTCACCGTGCGCAAGAACGACCTCCCTGGGGAATACAACTGAACGTCAGTAGGGAAGGGTGAATCCCTTCTGCATGTGGCTCACATCGAGCATCACCCAGGTGATCCACACGAGAAAGGCGATCACTCCGGAAACGGCCGCGATGCGAGCGGCATTGCGGAGCACGACCTCCAGAAGACTGATCTCTTTCATCGGACGCCGTTGCTGCGATCGTCAGTATGGCTGGCCCCAGGGTCTCACTTGTCGCTCACAGCCACGGGTGAGGGTTGCAGATCCGCCTGCATATCCCTGGTGCGGTCGCTGCTCAGGGCCAAAAGAAGAACCCGATCGGCTGAAAACAGCCCGGGGCCAAGCAGCAGCAGGGCCAGGGCACCACCGAGGTAAAGAGTGACCAGCTCCAGCACATAAATGTTGAACCCTGCCGTGGAGATGTGCTGATAGGCGGCCACAGCCATGGTGCCACTGATGGCCAGAGCACCCAGAGGAGTGAACAGCCCAAGAATCAGGAGCCAGCTGCCGATGAGCTCAGAAAGCCCGGCCACGTAAGCAAAGAACAGGGGGAAGGGAAGGTGCAGGGATGCCACGTAGGTGGAGGCGAAGGCCTGGGGATCGGCAAGCTTCTCCTGGCCGTGGTGAATCATCATCACGCCAACGGTCAGGCGCAGCAGCAGCAACCCCAATGAGCCGAAGCGGCCAGGCTGGAGCAGATAGGTGGCGAGGCGGGGCCGAAGCACAGCAGCCAAGCCGGAAAGGAGAGCGGAGAAGGCGGTGAAACGGCGGGCAACAAACCAGAGCGACAGACAAGCGGCGAAAAAACCTGCGAGCAGTTCAAGGCCGATGACGGTGGACATCAAAAATGAGAGCGCTCCAGCCATCCTGGCAAGGCTCGTAAAGAAACGTGAAGCACTGACTGGAGAAGCAAAATCCAGTGGCTCCAGGGCCTCATGCGAACAGGGTGAGGGCCAGGAGCACCCTGGCCTCCAGCCAAAACAAAAGCCATGTAACAGTTTTGTTACATGGCTCAGAGTGGGCCGGGCGGCCGATTGGTCGCGAAACTCAGCTGGCCAGAGCGTGTTCGATTGCGGCGGTGAGTTCGGCCGACTCCGGTTCCACCCGGCTGCTGAAGCGCCCCACCACATGCCCATTGCGCCCCACGAGGAATTTTTCAAAATTCCAGGCCACCGGGCCGGCAGGGTCGGTGCTCACCAGAGTGTCGAACGGCGCTCCTGAGATCGGCACCTTGGCCATGATCGGGAAAGTGACGCCGTAGGTGGTGGAGCAGAACGACTGGATCTCCTCCAGACTCCCCGGCTCCTGGGCGCCGAAATCGTTGCAGGGGAAGGCCAGCACGCTGAAGCCCTGGGCCCCGTAGGTGTCCTGGAGCTTCTGCAGTCCGGCGTACTGGCGGGTGAAGCCACAACGACTGGCCACGTTGACGATCAACAGCGCCTTGCCGTCCCAATCGGAAAGGGGGCGCTCTTCACCACTGGCGGTGCGCACCTGCACAGCGCTGACGTCGGGGTTGCTCATGGAATAGGGAGGCGACGGAGGGAAATTTAACCAGCAAAGCCCTGAGCATCGGTTCTTCGATGTCCCATCAGGCTGGTGTAGCCAGTCCATCGCTGTAGCTGATGCGGGCCCGGATCACCCGGCCCACCTGGGCCTGGGTGGGAGTGAAGGAGAAGCCAGTGGCGCCAGCGATGGGCACCCCATCGGCACTCCAGCTCACCTGGAAGGGCCCAAGGCCATTGGCGTCCGCCAGGGTGTGGGCTGTGCCTGCTGCGACAAGGGCCAGTCCCCGAAGGCTCCTGAAACGCAACAATGTCTTCGGAGCCTCGATGATTGATGCCAAATAGGGGGCTGCTTGGATCACGTTGGCTGGAGAACTTCAGACCAGTACCCTCAGGCAAGACGGTTCAATGCCATGCAGTTCCACGGCACCCTGGATGAACTGAAAACGCTGGTGAACCAGCTCCAGATCCCGTGCCGCTGGGAGCACAAGGGCTCCTACCAGCTCGCCGTCTTCGACGATGGAATCAGCAATCTGAAGCTGAATTGTTGGCCTGAAACGGGAGCACTCCGACTGGTGGGTGATCCAGAAGTGCGAAATGATGCCGAACGTCGGCTCAAGGACCTTCTGCAGACTCCATAGAGATCATCCACAGCCGCGGAATGCCCTGCCACGATGGGTGCTGTAGTCACTCCAGGCCCATGCACCAGTCATCTTCCAGCTGGGTGCCTCACGCCCTGATCCTGACCATGGCCATGGCCTGCCTGGAGGTCAACGGGATGGCTCAGGCCCAGATCAGGGCCGTCCGAGGAGGGGCAGGCGGACCCGCCTCAGGGGCTGGTGTCTTGCCGGGAGCCGGATTTGGCCAGGCGGGCCCGGGGCTCGTCAATCCTGCAGGCGTCTCACCCGCCGCGGGCGGAGCGGGCGGCCCCGCCTCCGGGGCCGGTCTGACCCCGGGGGTGGGATTTGGCCAGGCCGGGCCAGGACTGGTCAACCCAGCAGGACCGGCTCCCGCGGCCGGTGGTGCCGGCGGCCCGGCCTCAGGGGCGGGCCTGATGCCAGGTGCGGGGTTCGGCCGGCCAGGCGCCGGGCGCTGAACGGGCCCGTTCATGGAGCCAGCTCCAGAAGCTGTCTCTGAGCGCTAGGGCCTTGTGCATGCCCTTGGCCAGGTCGGCCCGACCGTCTTCGGTGGCGGCGAAATCAATGGCGATCTGTCGCAGAGCCAGCTGGTGCGCATCGTCCACCAGGGTGTGCAGTGGAAAGAACACCGTGTCGCGGGGGGCGAGGCCGCAGTGGTGGGCAATCGCTCGGAGGAAGGGCTGATAGATCGTTGCCACGATGAATTCGGTGCCAAGGCCGAGGATGCCCACCGCCTCAGCGCCACTGGCCTGGCCGAGCAGGGCCAGCAGGGTTTCCCGCCAACACACCACCTCCAGCGCGTCCTCCCCATCGTCAACATCACCGGCCACCGCCAGCCGAAAGCGAAGGAACAGCTCCGGATGGGGAACAGAAACAATCCACTCTGAAGGGATACCCTTTGTCTCCAGCAGGGCCAGCTCCCGGTCGTTGTACTGGCCCGACTCCTCCAAGAGGTTGGACAGGAGGGCCTGCCGGTGGGCGGGATTCTCCAGCCGGGAAATCACGGCCGACAAAAAGCGGGGGAAATGGGCGGAGTAGCCCTGATACTGGCGGGCAAAATCAGCGAGAGCCCCGAACGGATCGGGGAGATGGCCCTCGGCAAGGGCCTCAAGGTAGGGGTGGCGGACCGCCCGATGCCTCAGAGCAGCCGCTTCCAGGTCGGCCACGGCCTCTGCTGGGGTAGTGCCAAGGGGGTGAAGGACCGTCACTTCAAGCGCATGGATTGGTCATCGTCCCCCAAGACGGCGCTGGTGAGGCCGAAATCGGTGATCGCCAGGAGCAGCAGGTCGTGGTCGGAGGAGGTGTTGTGGGTTTGATGCACCACCCACCGGGGAACGCAGGTGACATCTCCGACCGTCAGCGGCACCCTCTCGCTACCCAGACGCAGCTCTCCCTGGCCGCCAAGCACCACGAAAAGGGATTCATGGGCATGGCGATGGCACTCATTGGTGGCCCCCGGCGCGATCCGCACCAGACGGGGGTCCATCACCTGCAGGCCCACCAGAGGGAGGCGCTGCACACGAAAGTCAATGCCAAGGGCGGTGTTGACGTTTTGATAGAGAGGGGCGGACTCATCCCCACTACTCATCTGGCTGGCGAGTTGCCAGCGGGAAGGCGTCGCGACGGGGGGTGGCGTGAAGCCTGGACGGATCTGGCTCAACAGGTGGTCGACAGTCATCAAGGTCAGCAGTGGGCGTATCGGGAACCGTGGGGTGGCGGGAAAAACAATGGATCCAGAAAACTGTGCATGTATCCTGAACAATGAAGCCTCCAGATCACAATTAATTTGTGGACGAGAAGACATCGTTACCCATATTACTCATGCCCGTCTACAACGGCGGCCAGATGTTCAAGGAAGCCATCCATTCCGTCCTTCCATGCCTGCCCTGGTTTAGCCGTGTCATCATCAGTCTCAATGGAAAAGAAACCCATGGCGACCACGCCATAGCGCTTGAACTTGAAGATGATTGCGACCTTACAATTCTCGAAACGGAGGAAATCCTCACGTCAGTTCAACATTTGCAATTCATCGTCAATCACCTGAACCAGAAGATGCTGCTAGCGCCCGATTCACAATTGTTTGTTCTCTGCCATGATGATCTGCTCCATAGACCAGGATTTGAACGCTTAGATCAGGAGCAATGGAAGGCTTGGCGCCCTGATTGCATCAGCCTCGGAGATTATCTTGTGTTTGGAGAGGAATCCTGGATCGCAAGTCCTCGGCATGAATGCTGGTTCGCACGTTACGACACTCTGACGAGTCGGCCCAAGTCAGCTTTTCTAAAGACTCAGCACCAACGGCATGATGATCCATTTACAAACCTTTCAGGGATGCGCCTAAGTCTTGCTGTGCTGAGCTCAACGATTCACTATTTTTCTCGAACAGGCTCAAAAACGGGCATGCGCTTGGAATACTCACTCATCGTGAACAGGCACATTCAAGAGGTCATTAATTTTGAACCTCCATTGGTCTGCATCAGGGAGCATAGTGGCAGCGTAGGAGCAAGAGTGACACGGAGAGATTTTGCCGCAAGCGAGTTGCGCTATGCCATCTGGATGTGGATGAATTGTGAATCCGTATCATCGTTGAAGAAATTGCTTCAAGGACAGTACGGATTCACCGGTCTATTGAAGCTCGTTCAGATCTGCCTCCTTCACCGGTATTACGAGTTTTTAGGATGGACGCGTTCCTGGCTAATCAAAGGGGGCGTCATCGCACCCTAAGAGCCGTGCCTCAAGGAACCCGCACCTCAGCGCAAGGTGCCTTTCTCGACTGAATTCTGAAATGGGTCGCCTGAGATTCGAACTCAGGACCAATCGGTTAAAAGCCGAGTGCTCTACCGCTGAGCTAGCGACCCCGGTGCGCCCAGTGCCATCCCCCAGGGGGGGCAGGCCGTGACCACCAAGCGAACGTATCACCTGGGGTGGGGGGGCCACAATGCGCTGATCAGAATCGTGGTGGTTCCATGGTGTGCGAGGCAAGGGAGAACGATCCAGGCCTCAACCAGCCCTGGCCTTCTCCCACCATCGATCCGGAGGCCTGGGTGGCAGATTCAGCCGTGGTGGTGGGGGATGTGCGGCTAGAGGCGGGAGCCAGCCTCTGGCCCACAGCTGTGGCCAGGGGGGATGTGTGTTCGGTGGTGGTGGGGAGAGACAGCAATGTGCAGGACGGGGCGGTGCTCCATGGGGATCCGGGCCAGCCCGTGCGGATTGGTTGTGAGGTCACCATCGGCCATCGTGCGGTGGTGCACGGCGCCACCCTGGAGGATGGCTGCCTGGTGGGGATCGGCGCGATCGTGCTCAACGGGGTGACCGTGGGGGCCGGGGCCATGGTGGCGGCCGGCTCCGTGGTGACCAAGGACGTGCCGCCCGGGGCTCTGGTGATGGGCGCGCCAGCCCAGGTGAAGCGCCAACTCAGTGAGGAGGCCATGGCCGAGCAGCGGATCCATGCTCGCCGCTATCGCCAACTGGCCCAGGCCCACGCGGGTCGGAGCCTCCAGACTGGATTTGAAGGACATTGATCGGGCCGAGGCCGCGTTACAAGCCGCCACCGGTTGATCGAAGGCCCGGGGGTTGTCTTTAAGATCACAAAAATCTGAATCGTTCCTCCATGGATCTCCGGGTTGTGCTTGTGGCCGCGCCCATCCTTCTGGCCGCCAGCTGGGCTGTGTTCCACATCGGCAGAGCCGCGGTGGGCCAACTGCAACTGTTCCTGAAGCGGGCCCGAGTCTGAGCCTTTGAGCACACCTGTTCTGGTGATTGGTGCCGGCCTGGCCGGCACAGAAGCGGCCTGGCAAGTGGCGTGTGCAGGCGTTCCAGTGACCCTGGTGGAGATGCGGCCGGTCCGTCGCTCGCCGGCCCACCACAGCGCCGAATTCGCTGAGCTGGTCTGCAGCAACAGCTTCGGGGCCCTATCCAGCGATCGGGCGGCGGGGCTTCTACAGGAGGAATTGCGCCGCTTGGGGTCCCTGGTGATCCGCACGGCCGATGCCCATGCCGTTCCCGCCGGTGGAGCTCTGGCTGTGGATCGGGGCCGCTACAGCGCTGCCCTGACCGAAGCCCTCGCCTCCCACCCCCTGGTCACCATCCAGCGGCAGGAGCAGATGGCCCTGCCGCCCCCGGAGCAGATCACCGTGCTGGCCTCCGGCCCGCTCACGGCCGAATCCCTGGCGGAGGACCTGCGAGCCTTCACCGGTCTGGAGGAGTGCCACTTCTTCGATGCGGCCAGCCCGATTGTGGAGGGGGAGAGCATCGACCTGACGGTGGCCTTCCGCGCCTCTCGCTACGACAAAGGCGATGCGGACTACATCAACTGCCCCATGGACCCGGAGCAGTACCACACCTTCCTCGAGGCCCTGCTAACGGCCGAGCAGGCACCCCTGAAAGACTTTGAGCAGGGCAACGCCTGTTTCTTTGAGGGCTGTCTCCCTATTGAAGAGTTGGCCAGGCGAGGGGAAGACACCATGCGCTACGGACCGCTCAAACCCATCGGCCTCTGGGATCCCCGATGGGGAGACCTGCAAGACCGGGATGTGCGCAGGGCGAAGCGGGCCCATGCGGTGGTGCAGCTCCGCCAGGAGGATAAGGATGGGCGCCTCTGGAACCTGGTGGGGTTCCAAACGAATCTCCGTTGGGGGGAGCAGGCCCGGGTCTTCCGGCTGATCCCTGGGCTGGAACAGGCGGAATTTGTGCGGTTCGGCGTCATGCACCGCAACACCTTTCTGGAATCGCCCAAGCTGCTGGAAGCCACCCTCCAGTTCCGCGAAAGGCCTGCCCTTTTGGCAGCGGGCCAAATCACCGGCACCGAGGGGTATGCCGCCGCCGTAGCCGGCGGCTGGCTGGCAGGAACCAACGCGGCCCGACTGGCGCAGGGCCTGACGCCTTTCACCCTGCCGCCCACCACGATGGCCGGAGCCCTCACCCACTTCATCGCCGAAGCCCCCTGCGCGGGCAAAGGACGCCGTGGCGGCTTCCAACCCATGCCGCCCAATTTCGCTTTGCTACCTGCTCTCGAACAGCCCATCCGGGAGAAGAGGCTTCGCTACGGCGCCTATCGCGACAGAGCCCTGACGGCACTGGAGCAACTGGGCATCAACCAGGCCATAGCCACATAGGCAACACGCATTGATCACAATCCGCGAAGGTGGATCAGGAAGTGTTGCGCAAATCCCAAGAGAACCTGGACATCCCATAAGGGCGTATCCGTCCCTTCTATGAATAAAGAGGAAGACCTGCTCAACTGGTTGCGCTTAGCTGTGTAACTGCGCACTCTTAGCGCACAGAGTCTTCAGCAACAGCGCAAATATTCGCGCATTTGCACACATCATTTCTCCGCCTCGCTTCGTAATCATGATTCGCAAATTGTTCGGGCTTTTGCCCCTCAAGGCCTCGCTGGCGGGAGTGATCCTTTCTGCGATCCTCCTTATTCAGGCATCAGCAGCATCCGCAGCCACCTTGTCGGAAGACATGGTGCAAGCGAGTAAAGACGCCTGCATCAATCTTGCCAAGCGCCGTGGTTTCACGGTGGAAAAGGTGATCATTGCCCAGCCAGCACCGAGCGACAGTGCCAGCGTGGTGCTGAAGCTGATGAAGGCGGGTGAACCCTATGAATTCAAGTGCGGTTTCTCCCAAGCGATCGACCACTTCGTTGAACCTGCACCCGCGGCCACAGGTCAACGGGTCGCCCAGGCTCCCGCCACCGCACAACGCCAACAGGCCACGGTGAACACCACCCAGAACAACCAGGCTGCTCCAAGAGCCGATGCACGTCAGGATGTTCGTAGGGAGCGGGCCGTGGTGGTAGAGCGCAATCAGGCTGACGTGAAGGCTGATCGCGGACGCTTCAACGCCGCCTGGCTTCTCCCACTTCTGCTGTTGCCGCTGGCGGCCTTCCTGTTCCGCAACAAGGAGGAAGAAGCTGTGGCACCAACCCGGATCACCACAACCCCCACCGTGAAGAGCACCAGTGTGGAAGCCCAGCTCCGCAATCAGGACACGCCCATTGAGGTGCGTTCAGGAGCTGGCACCAGCCACCCCGTTACCCGCACGATCCCTGCTGGTAGCAAGGTTCGCCTGAGCGGTCGCTATGAGAACGATTGGGCTGAGCTAGCTGAAAGCGGTTGGATCCACATCCCATCACTTAGCTCCGATCCCCGCGTGAGCGCGGTCAAGAGCTACTAAATCGAAAACCACCCTCTGGGAGGGCAACTTCTATACCAAAACATTCGGATGCTGCCAAGGTAGCATCCGAATTTTCGTTAATCTATCGTTAAATCTTGGATAACTTTTTTGCCGAAAAATGCCAAGGCGTCATGGTTTTGCTTGATGCCATCAGAATCCAATAAAACCACGAAAGAGATTTAGTGCTGATCAGCAAGGCCGTTCACCCGATGTCATAGGTTTGTTAGGTGGGTCAACTTTTGCCGACCCTGTTGCTGACGCAACTGGCAACTGTTTGTTGTTTGCGCGTCAACGATTTTCTTCCTACCCAATTTCTTTATCTGGTCACAATGACTATCCGCACCGTCATTGGTTTGTTCACTGACAATAAGCTCGCCGCAGAGGCTCTTGATGCCCTTGCTGCAGCTGGTGTGCACCGTGATGCGCTTGATCTACTCAGCGCTGACGATGCCTCCGACGCTCCCAAGCTTCGGGCTCTTTCTGATCTTGTTCCCGATCCCGACCTCTCCATCTACTTGGAAGGTATCCGTCAGGGCGGCACCCTGCTGACCGCCCAGGTGCCTGCCAACGCCGAAGCCCGTGCCGCCGAAATCATCGGTTCCAAATCCCCGGTGAACATCCGCGAGCACACGGTTGCCCTCAAGGCCCGCAATCCCCAGCTGAAGGCTGAAATGATCGACGCCAAGCACGACCCCAACGTGCTGGAAGTTGTGGAAGAAGTGGTGGAACTCGGCAAGGAGAAGGTCGAAACAGGTCGCATGCGGATCTACAACGTGGTATCCGAAAGCAAGGTCTCCAAGAGCATCCCCCTGGTGGATGAAACGGTGACCGTGCAGCGCCGCACCGTGAGCCGGGATGCCCTGGAGGACGCCTTCAAGGAGCGCGTGTTCGAACTCTCTGAATTCGACGAGCGGGCCATTGTGAGCAAGCGTGCCCAAGTGGTGGAGGAAGTCAACCTCGCCAAGCAGGCTGAAACCCGCGACAAAACCGTCACCGAGACCGTTCGCCGTTCCGACGTGCGCGCCGAGCGGGTGGATGCCGATGGCAAGGTGATCGAGTCGGTGCACAGCACCGAGCGCAACTGATCCTTGCTTCAATAGCATCAACACGGGGGCCCCAACAGGCCCCCTTTTCTTCCCCATTGGAATGATCGGACGTCTCCTTCGGCTCCTGCTGGGTAGCGAATCGTCGCCAGAGACGAGAAACGCTTATTCTGCGCCAGATAGCACTACCACGACTGCACCCGCTAATGAGGGTCGGTCTTCTTATCCAACACCTTCCAGCCCACGGAGTTCCACCGTGATCACATCAGACACCTCTGCATCGAACGACGACTTTGTGATCGTCGGTGACCATGGCGAGCCCTACAAACTGCTGCAGCGCTTCCACGATAACGACACCGAGCATTGGGTCTTGGGACGTAGCGATGGCGCCCAGGTCTCCTTGCCGCGCAGTGAGCTCATCCAGAAAGAACAGGGAACTTGGCTCTTGAGCGATGCTGTGCGCGATGCACGGGGCCTGGTGATCCCTGTGGTGGAGGAACAGCTGGAGGTCAGCCGCGAGCGCGTGGAAACGAGCCGGGTTCGCATCAGCAAAACTATTGAGACTCGCGACGTGGTGGTCGATGACCCCCTCAGCAGGGAGAAGGTTCGGGTGGAGCACGTTCCCATCAATCAGGTTGTGACCGGTGACGTTCCCCAGATCCGTGAAGAGGGTGATGTGACGGTGGTTCCGATCCTGGAGGAACGGGTCGTGACCCGTACCGAACTGGTGTTGGTGGAAGAGGTGCGCATCCACCGGGATCGTTCCGAATACCACGATCCCCAAACCGTGACCCTGCGCAAGGAAGTGGTTGCCGTTGAACGGTTCGGGGAGGACGGCAGGCCCCTGTCGGTTTAGGAGTCAGGCCCATCCCTGGCCCCCTAGGGTCGGAGCAGATAGCCCTCTCCAGTGACCACCAGCATCAGCCCCAATCCTCCCAAGACCACGGCTAGCTCCCAGCTCCACTGGGATGTGATCGTGATCGGCTCCGGCATCGGCGGGCTGGTCACCGCCACCCAGCTGGCCGCCAAGGGGGCCCGAACCCTCGTCCTGGAGCGCTACCTGATCCCGGGGGGGAGTGGGGGCAGCTTCAAGAGGGCCGGCTACACCTTTGATGTGGGGGCCTCCATGATTTTTGGCTTCGGGGAGAAGGGCCACACCAACCTGCTCACCCGGGCCCTGGCTGATGTGGGGCAGCACTGCGATACGGTTCCCGACCCTGTGCAGCTGGCCTACCACCTCCCCGGCGGGCTGGAGGTGGCGGTCGACCGGGACTACGAGCACTTCATCACCGACCTCACCGCCCTTTTCCCCCACGAGGCAAAGGGCATTCGAGCCTTCTACGACACCTGCTGGCAGGTGTTTCGCTGTCTCGATGCCATGCCCCTGCTGTCCTTGGAAGATCCGGCCTACCTGGCGAAAGTGTTCTTCCGGGCGCCCCTGGCCTGCCTCGGCCTGGCCCGCTGGCTTCCCTTCAACGTGGGCGATGTCGCCCGCACACACATCAACGATGAACAGCTGCTGAAGTTCATCGACATGGAGTGCTTCTGTTGGAGCGTGATGCCCGCCGACCGCACCCCCATGATCAATGCCGGCATGGTGTTCTCCGATCGCCATGCAGGGGGGATCAACTACCCGAAAGGAGGCGTTGGGGTCATCGCCGAAAAGCTTGTGGCCGGCCTGGAGGCCCATGGGGGAGCCATCCGCTACAAGGCGCGCGTCACCGATGTGATCATCGAAGCTGGCAAGGCCGCTGGCGTGAAGCTGGCCTCAGGGGAGGTGATCCGCGCCGGCCGAGTGGTGAGTAACGCCACCCGCTGGGACACCTTTGCGGGAGACATCGGAAGGATGAACGCCACGATCCACCCCCTGGTGGATCAAGCCCACACCCCCGCTGCTGAAACCACCTGGCGCCGCCGCTACAAGGCCTCTTCGTCCTTCCTTTCTCTTCACCTTGGCATCGATGCGGCCGTGGTGCCAGCGGGCTTCCATTGCCACCATCTGTTGCTGAAGGACTGGGACGCCATGGAAGCGGAGCAGGGGGTGATCTTCGTGTCGATGCCCACCCTGCTGGATCCATCCCTGGCCCCACCGGGCTGCCATATCCTGCACACCTTCTCTCCGAGCGCCGTCGATGCCTGGCAAGGGCTTTCACCGGCGGACTACCAGGACAAGAAACAAGCCGATGCCGATCGCCTCATCGCCAGGCTGGAGACCATCCTGCCGGGGTTGAGCGGGGCCATCCGCCATCGGGAAGTGGGCACGCCAAGGAGCCATCGTCGCTTTCTGGGTCGGATGGGCGGCACCTATGGCCCGATTCCGGCCCACCGCCTGCCCGGACTGCTACCCATGCCCTTCAACCGCACAGGAGTTCCAGGCCTCTATTGCGTGGGGGATTCCTGTTTCCCAGGCCAGGGCCTCAATGCCGTGGCTTTCAGCGGTTTTGCCTGCGCTCACCGCATCGGAGCAGATCTGGGGCTTAACCCCTGGGCCCTGCCGACCTGAGGGTAAGGGCTCGGGAGACGAGAACCGACAGCCAGAGCCCCAGGGGGAAAACCTCCGTGATGTTGAGCATGAGGCTGGTGATGAAGAGGACAACCCAGACCACGCGCAGGCCAGAATCCAGCCAGCAGCACCAGAACGCGAGCCCGTAGAAGGCCACTAAGGCCACCAGCCCGCCCTGGCTCAGAAGCAGGAGGGGCAGGCCGTCGGCGGAAGGCCCCCGTCGAGCAGGGTTCCCCTCAACATCGTCACCACCCGGCGAGCCCAGCAGCACGGGCGAACCCCCATTGCGTTGGTTCTGGCTGGCCAGCCCATCGCCCAGCCAGCGTTCCCGGAGAATGCGGGGCTGCTGGATCCAACCCTGCAGCGTGCCCAAGCGGCCGGTCGGGGAGTCGAAGAGCTGGGGGCGCCCCAGCAGCTTGGGCAGGGCCAGAACCACCACCAAGAGGCTCGCCATGACGGCCATGGAGCGCCAGCGGCGGGGCAGTTGGCGATGCAACTGCCCAAGGGCTACCAGCACAAGACCCATCACCCCCGTGCCGGAGCGGGCCAGGATCGCCAGCACCAGGGACACCAGCAGCAGGGGCCAGCGCTGCCAGCGGCGCAGGGACACAGCCACGCAGAGGGCCACACCGATCGCCAGCACCCCCCCGAGGGTGTTGGGCTGATTCAACAACCCCGACAGGCGCGTGGGGAGCCAGGGACTTGGGGTGGCACCGAAGGACATGGGCAGCCCCCGCATGGCCTCAACGGCAAGGAAGGGCACCTGGAGGAGAACCAGGGCGGCAGCACCATCCGCCAGGATCCGCAGCCGACGCGTGGCGGCGAGCCAGCCCGACAGGGCCGCAAGGGGAATCCAGAGGCTCCACACCCCATTCAGCACCGTCGACACCAGCCCATCGATGGGCCAACCGATCGCTGCCGAGATCAGGGTGGAGAGGAACACAGGCCCGAGGGGAACCAGGGTGGGTAGGGGGGGCATCACCTGCCACCCCCCCCAGACCAACAGAAGTGAGGTCAGCAGCAGGGCAGGCAGCAGGGCATAGCGGAGGGCCTTCAATCCCACCTCCCAGGGAGTGATCCGATAGAGCCGGAGACTCTGAATCCGTTGGCGCCGCTGCGGCGGTCCGGCCTCCACGATCCGAGCGGGGGAACAGGAGGCGGGCAACCACCAGCTCCGCACGGGAGGCCGACAGAACAGGGCCAGGTCGTGGGCGTAGGCCGACCGGTCGAGCAGGCCCACCCGCCTTGCCCAAAACGGAAGCCCGTTGAACATCACCACGAGGAGGATGGAGACCACCAGCAGGCGGGTGAGCTGATCGAGTTGCTGCTCGCGGCCCTCATCCATGGCCCAGCCCTCTACCGTTGCCTGGCGACCGCTTCCGACTCCCCTGGAGGCGTTCCCGCAATAGGCACCAACCGCCCCAGAAGGCACTCGGCAGACCCACCAGCTCTGCAGCCGCCAGCACCCCAAGACGGGCGGCGTACCCCGGGCGGCTGGGGACTCCCCAGGCCTGACCCCACATCTGCAGCCGCAAGGCACAGACCGCCAGGCCCCCAGCAACAAGGCTGAGCCCGAGAACCACCGCAGCGGTGAGCCCAACCACTTGGGCCGTGCGCCGGAGGGTGGCCGGGGGTGGGCCACCAAGGGTGGCCCCCATGGCGATCGCCACCCCCATCACCACTGCCCAGCGCCGACCCCACCCCGCCAGGGTCTCCACCCCCATGGGTTGATCCACACTCAAGGGAGTCAGGCAGGTGGCGAGCAAGGCTCCCACGGCCAGGGAGGCGATCCAGGAGAGCGCAACCGCCCCAAAAGCCGTTCCCAGCCGGTGCCAGACGGCCGCTGTCCTGCCAGCCCCTCCCATCACGGCATCCGGAGCCAGGGACTCTGCAAATAGGGCCGCAGGGGCAGGGTGGCCTTTTCGCTGGCGAGATCCATCCATGCCGGCCCCACAGGCGGCAGAGCCACAGTCCGGCCGCCTACGGAGGCCAGGGGGCCTGGATTTTGGGTGGCAGCAGACCATTCCGCCAGGGAGAGCCTGCGGAAGCGATTTCCCCGCCAATGCATCTGGGCCGCCTGGGCCAGTCCCTCCTCCTTGACCCGCACGGTGGCGAAACCATTGTCTTCCATGCCGACGGCGCTCAGAGGGGAATCGTCCTTCCCGTAGCCGAGCTGGTAACCCAGATAAAAGTTGTTCTTCAGCCACACGTTATGAATCGGTCCGCCCATCAGTTTCAGCAACACGCCATAGCCTTTGCGCGGATGGGCGGGGAACAACAGAATCGTGTTGTTCTCGATCAACAAGGGGCCATCGGATACGGGGCTTGGGGCCAGAGCCACTGAGGAGTTGAACACCACATTGCCGGACACCAGGAGATTGCGCGCCGGGCCGTCAAACTCAAACGCATCATCGGTGGTTTCCACAATCAGATTGCTGCGGGCTTCATTGCTACCCCCCTGGGGGGAGAGCTTGATGCCATCACCCGATTGGATGACAATGTTGCGATCGACCGTCATTGCTGAACCACCCAACCAGGCAAGGGAGCAATTGGAATAGGAATAAACCTCGGTCCAGGACAGCCAACCAAACCGATTCCATTCATAGAGGGGATAACAACTGCTGAGGTTACGGCTGATTCGGATCTGCCGCAGTGGCAGCAAGGAGGGGTTGCCATTGATGGCCACATCAGCACCCTCGAAGTGGTTGCCCTCAATGAGGACGTGGTGGGTGTTCCAGAGCTGAATCGCTGCCATCACGGCAAAGTCGAAGCGGAGGTCGCGCACCTCTACATAGGGAGCCTCGATCCACAGACTGGCCACCTGATGGCCCCCGGAGCGGGTGCGACGGGGCATGGGACGGACCACCTCCAGTCGGCCGACCACGGGCCGTTCCCCACGCGGCAGGCACAGCCACAGCTCCCCTTCGCTGGAAGAGAAGGCAGGCCAGGCGCCGGGCCTGGAACAGATCCGCCGCAAGTGAGGGATCGAGCCGCTGCGGAAGGCCATCACCCCATCCCAGCGGAGCCCGGCGACGGCGGCCCGCACGGGAGTGCTCCAGAGATCGCCCCCCTGAGCCTGCCAGCGCCAGGAGGCCATCAAGGCGGGATGGGCGCTCCCGCTGATCCGCGCCTGGCCCGGAATGGCGGCGCGCAGCACAAGGGGGCGCCCAGGCCGGCCGCCGCGCCGCAGGAACACCTCCTCCCGATAGGTACCTGGCCAGATCAGGATGGTTTCCCCAGGATCCGCCTGGTCGGCCGCCCGCTGAATGGTGCGCACGGCAAACCGTCTGGACTGGCCCAGATAGCCATCGAACCCATCGGGCGCCACATGGACGACACCCCGCCGCAGCCATCCTGTGGGGGGGTGGACATAGGCCAGGGTCGCTCCCACCAGCGCCGCGCTGGCGGCGGCGAGGCCCGCTCCCCCAATCTGGTGGGAGGCCAGAAGAGATGCCCACCTGGCACCCCGCCTACCCATGGAAGCTCCCTCTCTCCATCCTGCCGATGTCCATCTTGCCGATGTCCATCATCCCTATCGCCTCCAGGCCTGCCTCTGGCCTGACCCGCCAGAGCTGGGGCAGGGGGTCAGGATGGCACTCTGGCAGGGCACGGGAACAGCAGGCACCCCCGATGCCGTGGCTGCCAACCTGGAGCGGCTGGAGAGGGTGGCCGCGATCGCTGCAGGCCATGGTGCCCAGTTGCTGGCTTTCCCCGAGCTTTATCTCAGCGGCTACATCGTTACGCCTGCGCTGGCGCGCACCCTGGCGGAACCGGTGGATGGACCGAGCCTGCAGCGGGTGGCTGCAACGGCCCGCCGCCATGGCATGGCCCTGGCCTGTCCCTACCCGGAGCGCGCCATGGTGGCAGGAGAGGAGCGCTTTTATGACGCCATTGCACTTTTTGGAGGCGATGGGGAGCTGCTGCGCAACTACCGCAAGACCCACCTCTGGGGCCCCGATGAAAAACGGTGCTGGAGCCCTGGCTACCAGGAAGCGGAAGAAGGACCTGCCTTCACGGTGCAACAGGTGAATGGCATCGGGGTTGGGCTGCTCAATTGCTACGAGGCGGAATTTGCCGAGCTCACCCGTTCCCTAGCCCTCCTCGGCGCCCAGGTGGTGCTCATCCCCACCGCCGCCGATGCCTGGGCCCAGCTCAGCGACGGCCGCCGCACCGATCGACCCTATCCCGACATTTCGCGCACCCTGCTGCCAGCCCATGCCTTTGAAAGCCGCTGCTTTGTGGCTTACGTCAACCGCTGCGGAGAGGAAACCGTGAACGGCCGTCCCATGGCCGGCTATCTGGGCAACAGCATCCTGTGGGGACCCCACGGAGATCTCCTTGTGGCCGCAAGAGCCGAACCCACCCTGCTTCTGGCCGATTGCCTCCCCAGCCTCTATGGTGAAACTCACCCCACCGGCACCCACTACCTGGAGGATGTCCGGACCGATCTCCTCAGCTGGAGCTGACCTGGGGTGAGGGCGACGGCCAAACACGCGCACACAAAAACGAACAGTTCGTCACAGTCGATGGTGTCGAACACGACAACTTATGCCGGCACTCCGGTCAAAACTAATCAAAACGTGAAGAGGTGACATGACGTCTTTGAGGCCCAGCTTGATGTCCAGCTCAAGCCCCAGTTCAAGGTCCACAAAGTTGTCCGCTGGGGCGGCTCCCCTGTTCTCGGCTCTCCAGCGCCGTGACTATCGACTGATCGACTGCTTTCACCAACCCCATCCCCACCTTGACGGTCTCTATGAGAGCATCGACGAGGCCATTTCGGATGCCATCAGCTGGTTGGAAAGCATCGGTCCAAGGGCCGGAGAAGCCTCTATCGGCTTGGAAGTCAGCACCCCCAGCGGGGATTGGCGCACCATCCGTCAGCCCGAGCTGCTGATCTGCCCGCTGCCCTGAATGGCAAAGGCATAACGATTGGGAACAAAAAACTGCTCGCTTAATGGGGGGCGCTTGTATTCGCCGCCTCCCTTGCGCGGGGGCAAATCGATCTCTTCAGGGGTCATGTCCACATAGGGCACCTTGCTGAGGAGATGGCTGATGCAATTGAGGCGTGCCCTACGCTTGTCGTCGGCCTCTACGGTGAACCAGGGGGCTTCCGGAATGTTGGTGTGGGCAAACATCTCATCCTTGGCTTTGGAAAACTCCACCCAGCGGTCGCGGGATTCCAGGTCCATCGGGCTGAGCTTCCAGCGGCGCGCCGGATCCTTGATCCGGGAGCGAAAGCGCGCTTCCTGTTCCTCGTCGCTGACGGAAAACCAATACTTGATTAGGGTGATGCCGCTGCGCACGAGCATGCGCTCAAACTCCGGACAGGACAGCAGGAACTCATCCGCCTGCTGGGGCGTGCAGAAGCCCATCACCTTTTCCACCCCGGCCCGGTTGTACCAGCTGCGATCGAACAGCACGATTTCACCGGCCGCCGGGAGGTGCTCGACGTAGCGCTGGAAATACCATTGGCTCTTTTGCCGATCTGTTGGCGTGCCGAGGGCGATGACATTGCAGCCCCTGGGATTGAGGGGTTCGGTGACGCGCTTGATCGTCCCCCCCTTACCTGCCGCATCACGCCCCTCGTAGAGCACGAGGAGGCGAAAGCCTGCGTGTTTGATCCAATACTGCATTTTCACGAGCTCCACCTGCAGACGCGTGAGCTCCTTCTCATAGAACTTTCGATCCAGCTTGGGCTGGCGGCCCTCGGAATGGGCGCTGAAATCGTCCAGGATCGGCGTGGGACGGTAGAGATCATCCCCATCCCCAGCCATCTCGGCAGACTCCAGGAGCTCAGGATGGTTTTTCTTTTTTTTCTTAGACATTTCCACTCCGTAAGGGCTATATCCCGGGTTAGGACATCCTGAGTCTCTTTCGTGTAACTGACGTTACCGCCATGCCTTCTTCAAGCCTGATCGCCAGGCTGGCCTGGGAGGCAGGCGCCTGGCCTTCCAGCCTCTCCCGCCGCGAGATGTTGCTGGCGAGCCTGGCCACGGGCGCCTCCCTCATGCTCGCGAATCGCCCCAGGGCAGCCCTGGGCAGGGGGGCACCGAGGGTGGTGGTGATCGGAGCCGGTCTGGGCGGCCTCAGCTGTGGCTACCAGCTGGTCCGTGCCGGAGCACGCGTCACGGTTGTCGAAGCACGACCCTGGGTGGGGGGTCGGGTGCATTCCCTCGACACCTTTCTCAAGGGACAGATCGTGGAAGCAGGTGGGGAATTCATCGGCCGAACCCACGCCACCTGGCTCGCCTATGCCCAGCACTTCGGCTTGCCTTTGACGGAGCAGGCCGAGCCCCGCAAGGAAGCCTCACCCATCGTGCTCCATGGAAAGCGCTACATCGGAGCGGAGGCGAAAGCACTGTGGCGCCAGATCGAGGCCCCGTTGGAAAGCCTCGCGGAAGACGCCCGCCGCATCGATCCCAGGCGGCCCTGGCTGGGCGGCAAGGCCCAGGCCTTTGATCAGACGTCGCTCTGGAAGAGGGCCCAAGGTTGGCCGATCACCCCCCTGGGGCGCCATGGAGCTCTCACCCTGTTGTCCCATGACCTGAGTTGCCAGCCGGAACGGATGAGCTATCTGGCCCTGCTGGCGAGCATTGCCGCTGGAGGGCTTGAGGCGTTCTGGAGCGAACGGGAGGTGTATCGCTGTGCCTCGGGAAACCAATCCCTGGCCCGGGCTCTGGCGACAGCCATTGGCGCATCCCACATCCGGCTCCGTACACCTGTGGGATCGATGGATCTGCAGGGCCCAGTTGCCCGGGTGAGCCTGGGATCAGGTCAGCATCTCGATGCGGACGCGGTGGTGCTCACCACCCCCCCGAGCACCTGGGAGGACCTGTCCATCGATCCGCCCTTGCCGGAGAGCTACCGCCTGAGCTCAGGAGTGGGCATCAAGGTGTTGGCCAAGCTGAATCAGCCCTTCTGGAGGGAGGATGGCCTGGAGGCGACAGCCCTCAGCGATGGCGCCGTAGGCATGACCTGGCAAGGAGGGGAATCCAGAGGCAATTCGCAGGAATCTTGTCTGACGCTAGTAGCAGGGGGCGACGCCGCGAAACGGTGGTTACGCCAGACCGCCTCCCAGCGCAGCTCCACAGCCCGCCTGGAGCTCAACACTCTGTATCCAGGCTCCCCAGGCCAGATCAGGCAACTGAGCTTCTGGCTCTGGCCCAAGGAACGTTGGACACGCTGTTGCACCAGCGCTCCTGCTCCGGGGGAGGTGAGCCGGGTTTTTCCGCTGCTGGAGCGGGGCTGGCAGGGGAAGCTTTTCTTCGCCGGGGAATACGCCAGTCCGGGCTTCCATGGGCGCATGGAGGGTGCCCTGCACAGTGGGGCACTGGTGGCACGGCAGCTGGCCCAGCAGTTCAATCTGGTCTGAGCCCACCACAATGAAGACATCTCCCTGCGCCGTGGGGCACTCAACCTGATGGACCAGCCGGATCTCTCCACCACCTGGCTTGGTCTGTCCCTGCGCAGCCCGTTGGTGGTGGGGGCCGCCGCTCCCCTCAGTGAAGATCTGGCCAACCTGCGTCGGCTCGAGGAGGCCGGGGCTGCGGCGATCGTGCTCCATTCCCTGTTTGAGGAGCAATTGGAGCAGGAGCAGCTCAACCTGCATCACTTGAGCCTGCAGGGAAGCGACTGCTATGGCGAATCACTCACCTACGTGCCGGATGGGTCCCTGTTCCATGTGGGTTCCGAGCTCTACCTGCGCCATCTGGAGCAGGCCCGCCGCCAACTGACAATTCCTGTGGTCGCCAGCCTCAATGGCCACCATCCCGGCAGCTGGGTGCGCTTTGCCCGGCAACTGGAGGCCGCAGGCGCCCATGCCATCGAATTGAACATCTTTTCGCTTCCCACCGATCCCGACCGCAGCAGCGCCGCCATTGAAGACGAGGTGGAGGAGATCGTGCGGGAGGTGCGCGCTGAAGTGAAGCTGCCCCTGACGGTGAAGCTGGGGCCCTTCTTTACCAACGTGGCAGCCATGGCCAAGCGGCTGGCCGCCGCCGGCGCCAATGGTCTCACCCTCTTCAACCGCTTCTACCAGCCGGAGATCGACATCGAGTTGCTGGAGATGAGGCCCAACCTGCTGCTCTCCACCCCCCACGATCTACGGCTCCCCATGCGCTGGATCGCCCTGCTCCATGGCCGCCATCCCCTCGATCTGGCCGCCTCCAGCGGAGTGCATCGGGGCAGCGACGTGGTGCGCCTGCTGATGGCGGGGGCCTGCGTCACCCAGGTGGTGAGTGCCCTGCTGCGCCATGGGCCCGGCCGATTGGGCAGCCTGGAGGAAGAGCTGCGGATCTGGTTGGCTCACCACGACACCAGCTCGGTGGCGGAGATGATCGGCTGCATGAGCCAGCTGCGCTGCCCCACCCCCCAGGAGTACGAACGAGTGCAATACATGCGCATGCTGCAGACCTTCCAGCCCGTGGCCGCCGTTGAGGCCCCGGGGCCCTGGTGAGCGCCCCAGCAGCCTCCGTGGCCTCCCTGGCGGAATCCCTGGCCAGACGCACCACTCGATGTTGGACCGTGATGGAGGTGTGCGGCGGGCAAACCCATAGCCTCCTGCGCTGGGGGCTCGACCAACTCCTTCCGGCCGATCTCCGCCTGATCCACGGTCCCGGTTGTCCGGTGTGTGTCACGCCTGCCGCCACGATCGATCAGGCCCTAGCGCTGGCCCGCACCCCAGGAGTGATCCTCTCCACCTATGGCGACATGCTGCGGGTGCCAGGCACGGAGCGGGGGGTGGATCTGCTGGCAGTGCGAGCCGAAGGGGGGAATGTGCAGCTGCTCACCACCCCCCTGCAGGCCCTTCGTCTAGCCCAGGAGAGGCGGGATCAGCAGGTGGTGTTTCTGGCGGTGGGTTTTGAAACCACGGCTCCGGCCACGGCCCTGCTGGCGCGCCAGGCCTTGGCGTTGGGGCTCACCAATCTCTCCCTGCTCTCCGCCCATGTGCGGGTGGCGCCGGCCATGGAGGCGATGCTGGCGGATCCAGCCAACCAGGTGGAGGCCTTCCTGGCGGCGGGCCATGTGTGCAGCGTGATCGGCACGGGGGAACTGGAGGAGCTGGTGGGGCGGTTCCAGGTGCCGGTGGTGGTGACGGGCTTCGAGCCTGCCGACCTGATGGCCGGGCTGCTGAAAGCCGTGGATCTGCTGGAGGCGGGCACGGCGCAGGTGGCCAATGCCTACCGCCGGGTGGTGCGGGCCGAGGGGAATGCCGCAGCCCGCGCCTTGCTGGAGGAGGTGTTCCATCCGGTGGATCAACCCTGGCGGGGGATGGGAGTGATTCCCCAAGGAGGGATGGCCCTCAAGCCCCCTTACGACACCTTGGAGGCCCGCAAGCGGTTCGGCTTGGCCGATCCCGCCGTTGGGGAGGAGCCCGCCTGCCCCACCTGCGGCCCCCCCTGCATCAGCGGAGAGGTGCTGCAGGGCCGGGTCACGCCAGATCAGTGCCCGTCGTTTGGCGGGGCCTGCACACCGGAGCATCCCTTGGGGGCACCGATGGTGTCGAGTGAGGGGGCCTGCGCCGCCTGGTGGCGCTACCGGCGATGACGGAGGAGCGCATCCGCCTGGGCCATGGGGGCGGCGGCACCCTGATGCAGGAATTGATCGATCGGGAATTCCGCCGGCTGTATAGCGATCCAGCCCTGCTGCTGCACGATGCGGCGACCCTGGAGCGGCCCGCCGGTGCACTGGCCTTCACCACCGACAGCTATGTGGTGCACCCCCTGGAATTTCCCGGAGGCGACATCGGCCAGCTGGCCATCACCGGCACGGCCAATGACCTGGCCATGGCCGGCGCCCGACCCCAACAGATCAGCGTGGCCTGGATCCTTGAGGAGGGGCTGGAGCTGGCGTGCCTGCGGCGGATTGTGGACTCCATGGCCCAGGCGGCCCGGGCCTGCGGGGTGGCCATCGTCACAGGCGACACCAAGGTGGTGGAGCGAGGTAAGGCGGATCGGCTGTTCCTCACCACCAGCGGCATCGGCGTGATCGAGAGCCCCTGCCCGATCGGCCCCGGGGCCATCCGGGTGGGCGACCAGCTGCTGGTCAGTGGGGATCTGGGCCGCCACGGGCTGGCGATCCTGGCGGCCCGCCATGGCCTGGCCCTGGATCCACCGATCACAACCGACTGCATGCCCCTCTGGCCCCAGGTGGAAGCTGGCCTTTTGGCGGGGGTGCGGTTTCACTGCCTGCGGGATCTCACCCGGGGCGGGCTCGCCAGTGCATTGCAGGAACTGGCGAGCGCGGCGGGAGAGGAATTCCATCTGGAGGAAGAACAGCTGCCCGTGGCGACAGCGGTGGCCACGGCCTGCGAGATCCTGGGGTTTGAGCCCCTGCATCTAGCCAATGAGGGGCGCTTTCTGGCGGCGGTGCCCGCGGAGGATCAGGCGCTGGCGGAAGAGCTGTTCGCCACCCACGGGGGCCGGTGGATCGGGGAAGTGCGATCCGGAGTGGCGCGGGTGGTGCTGCGTACCCGCTTTGGAAGCGAGCGGTTGCTGGTGCCGCCTAGCGGGGAGCTGTTGCCGCGGATTTGTTGAAACACATCAACACAGGGGAGCAAAAAAAGGCTCCTGGCAGAGAATGGCCGCAGAGACAGGCGGATCCGTGGAGCGGGGCAGTCGATTCCAGGGCACCAACCAAGACGATGGGGGTGTTTCTCGAATCAAGGCCTCCGTTTCCGGCGTTGACAACACCAGCAGACGTCGATCCCGGAGTCGCAGGGTTTGCTTGAGCCAGGGCGTGAAAAAGCGCTGCTGCAATAAGCGCCTCTGACTGCCATCGGCCATGGCGCGGGCCAGACCGCGTTGCAGGGCCAATTTCAAACGCTGATTCTTGGGGTTGATGACAAACACAAAGGCATTGGGGTAGGCGATCAAAAGATGGCGATCAACCGCGACATTGCCGTAACCCAACTGAGCAGCTCTGGGCTCACATTCTTCTTCCAGATTGACAAGGCCGCGAGGAAGATAATCGACACGCGCCTGATCCAATAAATTGAGATAAGACCGACCAGCCGTCTCATGGGTTGGCAGCCCACTGCCAACAAGCACCCGTACGTCGCTGAAACCACGCGCCTGAACAGCGAGATAGGACGTGAGATCGGAAACTGTTTTAACCGACTTGAAACGATCTCTATGCCTCACGTTAACGCAAGAGAACCGCAATCCAAGCAAACCTCCATCAACTGGGGTGTGTAGGCGGAGAACATCGGGCTTGAACGCGTCGGTCGCACCAAACAGTCCGACACTGAGGCCAGTGGGGTTGCCAGAAGACAGGCCCTTCGACGCCGCAATATGTTGAATGGAGTCTTTGGTATCCATCACCGTCTCCCCGTAACCCAGGACATACTTCTCTCCACTTCGCGACAAAACAAGCTTCAACATCAAAAACGGCAACGAATTCTCGTCATTCCAAGGACGCTGTAGCAACACTACCGGCATCACGTCGGCCGGCATTGCGCGTTGCTCATCCACCGTGAGCACAAGATCTTCCTTCATGCTGGGTCGATCCTGGAGCTTGGCTCGAATCAGCAGCAACCCGAAACCCAAAGCCAACAAGGACAACACAACTGACAGAAGCTCGGGCAAGAGGAGAGATCGCTTCATGCTCAGGAGAATGGATCAGGAATACAAATTAGAGGGCAATATATGGTAGACCGAAACCATGGTTGCCAGCACGTAGCTGGGTAACAGGACTGGACGCAGATAGCGAAGAACAGATTCGGACTGAGACGAGAACACGCGATCCAGCAGTTCATCAGCGATTACAACATAAACAATACCCACATAAACAATGACTTGGAATTGCCCAGTAAAACCCGAGAGAGCCGAAGCGGGCAATAGCTGGGCTAAAAAAATAGAATTGCCAGCGGCAGAAAAGACCGCCCCAAGAATGAGATCATCACGGCTATCCCTAATGATCAGCGCAAGAACACAAAGGCCGATAGCCAGGAAATTCCCCAAAAAGCTTGACCAAAGAGCGAGCTCACTACGACGCCGAATCACAAGAGAAAGATCAACAACCGGTCTGGAAGAAACAGCTTGACCACCGTCACCAGGCAGCCCCAGATTACTTTTAAGACTGAGACCCGAAACATCGATTCTCAGGGGCTGAATGCTCCAGTCGTAAAGGATAAAGTCAGGGTCGAAATAGGATTGCTTTTTGTCGGCCTTAAGGGTGATTCCCTCAACTAGCGGATTCTCAATCCCAATTTTTATCTGCAGATGATGGCGATCCAAGGGATAGTCGTTCAACCGCCAAGGCATCGCCACTCGGCAACGCACCTTGTACAGGCTCCAATTGATGTCGCCCAGCTGACGCCGTTCCAGCAGCTCAAAGCGATCGATGTCGTTGTTACTGGGTGCATTGAGAACGGTCAGACGATCACTGGGATTGGTTGCGGCAGACCCAGACCAGCGGGACCAGAGGAAAAACTCAGCACCAAAATGATTCTCCAGCAAATTGATGTCATCAATGACGGTCACGTAGGCACCGAGCTGCAAAACGCCAGGAGCCAGAGGATCGACACTCCGGTTCAATGTCTCCAATCGGTCGGGGGGCGTTGGGCCCGATTGGGGCCGGGCGGCAGCGGAGCCAAGGCCCTGCAACCCGTTGCCACAAAACAGGGTGACCGCCAGCCCGAAAGCAACAAGAGCAGCCCAGCACCAGTGGTGGCGCTGGCGCTGCCTGGGAGACCGACGAGCCAAAAAGCGGTGCAATGTCATACGAGTCGTAGATGGAGGCTTCGCTATCAGCTGCGAAGCTCTCAACCGCCGGCATCCACCTCCTTGAGGAAGCCAATCAATCCCTGGAAGTAGATCTCGGAATCATCGAATTGGGAAAGGTGGCTGCCATTGGGGCAGTGGTGATAACGACCCTGCTGCACCTGAGTGGCCATCCATTCCATGTGCTGGGGATCCATCGTGTCGTGGGTGGCACCGATGGTGAGGGTGGGCACGCGGATCTGGCCTAGATCGGCGGAGCGGTCCCAGAACTTGAGCTTGCCACTGGCGCCCAGTTCGCTGGGGCCCTGCATGGGGATGTACACGTCGGTGTTCAGGTGCGCAAAGGCGAGCTGCACCGCATCCGGCCACTCGGCGGGGGGCATGCGCAACACATGGTGCCTGTAGTGGTGTTCAAACAGAAGCTCCGTGTAGCGCGGGTTGGCGAAATCTTCCGCCGCCTCAAAGGCCTTCAGCTCCGCCAGCACGCCCGGATCCATCTGGGATTCAAATCCCTGAGTGGCGTAGGCGTTGTAGGCCGGCACACTCGCCATCATGTTGGAGATGACGAGTGCCTTCAAGTTTTGCTGGTGCGCAAGGGCGTACTCCATGGCCAGGATCCCGCCCCACGACTGGCCCCAAAGGTAGAAGTTGCTCGCGTCCAAACCAAGGGCCACATGCACCTGTTCGACCTCATCGACAAAGCGAGGAAGCTCCCACAACTCTGGCTCGGATGGCTTGTCGCTCATGAACGAACCGAGCTGGTCGTAGTGGTAGTACTCGATACCTGCGGCAGGGAAGAAACTGTCGAACACGGACATGAAGTCGCTACTCCCCCCCGGCCCGCCGTGCACCAGCAGCACCTTGATCGTCGGGTTGTTGCCCACACGCCGGGTCCAGACCTTGAACGTGCCCTTGGGGGTTTCAATGGGGATCAGCCTCACGCCGCCACTCAGCACATCGTCACGGCCTGAGGAATCAAAATAGCTGGCGGGAACGGTGTCGCGCTCGGGGCTCATTGCGTCATCCTCGCGGGTGGATCAGGCCGTGGAAGGGCCTCCATCCAGTCTGGACTTCACCCACCGTCAGCGCAGCCGCCGCCAAAGGCGCCGCAGAAGCTTGTTGATCCATCCCCCACCGCCATGAAGTCATCAGGACCACTCGCTGCTGGGATGGAGTGTGTATTTCTAGGCAGGTCGAGATGAAAAAAATGCTCACCAATCAAGGCACGAAGTTCTTGTTGGTAGCTGGCTACATCTTCTGCGGACAAGACAATGCCGAACTTACCTGCGATGCGAACCGCTTCTTCAACGTTCGCCACCTGACTAAATAACTTGTGGAACAAGGGATCGGTAGTTAGTTTCTCCTTGAGAATCGGCAATTCGCTCATGGCAATGGCAACAACCTCGAGAAGCGGATTGGCTACGTGAGAAGGTGAAAGTTTAGTGCCGGCTCAACAGACTGTTGGGGGCACCGATGCGGCACCCCACCCCCCTCACCGCGCCGGGCTGCCTCCCAGCCCTGGGCCCGCCGAGGCCTTGCTGTAGGCGGTGGCGATGGAATAGCCCGCCAGGCCGAGCCAGCCGATAGGACCGGCGCACACCAGGGCAGTGGCGACGGCACCCTTGGCCACCACGGCGGTTGCCTTTTTGTTGTAGTCGGCCTGGGAGAGCTGATCGCGCTGGGTGAGGAGCAGCACTGCATCGGGGGCCACCATGCCGATGCCGGCGGTGAGGGGGTTGGCCCCGAGTACGGCCTGGGTCACCGCCATGGCAGTGCCGCGCACCACGCCATTCTCGGCGCCGTTGGCAGCATCCTGCATCACGCGGGCTTCGGCGGCCTCGGCTAGGTCGTGGCGGCCAGCGTCGCGGAAGCCCTGGGCCTGGGCGAGACGAAGAACGGCTGCCAATCCACCGCCCATCACGCCACCGAAGCCGCCGGTTTCCAGGGTGTCGGCGGCCACTTCGCCGAGATCGCCCGTGACGCCAGGGGTGGCCTGTTCGGCAAGCTCCAGGGTGTAGGCCTCGGATTCAGCGATCTCCTCTGGGGTCATCTGCCGTTCGCCGATGCTGCTGTTCAGGCGTTCTGTGCCATAGACAAGATTGCTGGGATCACTGCTCCCTCCGCTCTCCCGAGAGACGATGTGCATGGCATCGATGCCTGGGTCGTCCACCACCGCCTGGATGCCTTCGATGGATCCTTTGGCTTCGGCGTTCACGCGCTGATCAAGCAAAGCTTCGGCTTCGGAATCGCTGCGTCGGCCGCCATGCATGCCATCAGTGCGGAGCTGTTCTTTGAGGAAGGAGGGAAGATCGTCGAAGCGCACCTGCCGGAAGGCCTCCACTCCACCAAAAGCAGCGACTGCAGCAGCGGCAAGCAGGGCAAAGCTGGGATCGGGCTCCCTGTCGTCGGAAGGAGCAGCTTGGGTTGTGAGGGCCATGAAAGGAATGGAATGGAGTGGGTGGTGCGACCCATCGGGGTGCTGCCTCCCTCTCGTTCCGGGCTTGCCAGGGTGATTCCCCCGGGCTCAGGAAAGATGTCACCCCTCTCATCCGTACACCCGGGGGCTTGATGGAGAGGATCAATGCGTCGTTACTGCGAGGCCGTCAAGGCTGATGTGAGGAGGCGGATGAGCCCTCCGCAGAGGCAGAGCGTGGTCCGTATATCAGAGGACCTGGGCATCCATGTGATCACCCTCTACAAATGGAGGAAGACCTGGCGGTTGCAGGGGGAAGTGGTGCCGGCATCCGAGAAGGAACCAGAAGGCTGGAGCGCTGCCGACAAGTTCACGGTGGTGCTGGAGACGGCCGGGCTGAACGCCACCGAGCTCAGTGACGCCTGGTCAGGGCGATGATTCACCTCTTGGCCGGTCGCCCTGTGCCTGGGCTAGCGCTACCGCAGCCCCTTCCTGCTCACGCAGGAGTCTAAGGGCGTGCGGCTCACACCACGGGAAGAGGAGGTGCTGGCCCTGATGGTGCGGGGCCTGAAAGACCGGCAGATCGCCGAGGCCATGGGCCTCAGTTACG